>Ga0207906_1000040_pt1 | contig 199633 bp, 193 predicted proteins | sample LinPmetageLP37_FD_184050 | JGI IMG/M metagenome (GOLD analysis project Ga0207906, IMG submission 184050) | Marine viral communities from the Pacific Ocean - LP-37 (SPAdes) | ecosystem: Environmental > Aquatic > Marine > Oceanic | place: Pacific Ocean | collected 2010-06-16 | reverse complement strand
CAAACACGCCCCGCGCCTCTTGCACCAAGCGCCGGTGCCGGTCGATCGTATAGACCCGCCGCGCAAGCTTGCTCAGGATCGCGGCCTGATAGCCCGAGCCGGTGCCGATTTCGAGCACCTTATCGCGCGAGGACACCTGCAAGGCTTGACTCATCAACCCCACCACAGAAGGCTGGCTGATGGTCTGACCGCAGGCGATGGGCAGGGGCATATCCTCATAGGCGCGGCTGGCAAAGAGGCCGCGAATGAAAGGGCCGCGGTCGATCGCTTCCATCGCTGTCAGCACGCGCGCATCGGTCACGCCCTTGGAGCGCAGCGCATAGAGGAACTGCATTTTGCGTTCCGCCTCAGAGATCGGCTCTTCGTTCATCCGTTGATGCCTGACAATGTTTCAAGCGCTGCGTGGTCGGTCAGGTCGCAGCGCATTGGCGTGACCGAGACATAGCCATCAAGGTTCACGCAGGCGTCACTGCCGGGCGCTGTTTGCACGCGCTGGTCGCCGCCTTTGATCCACAAAAAGCGGCGGCCCGAGGGCGACAGATGCGCTTCGGTGGAAAACCCGGTGCCGGGGCGGCGGCCCTGAGGGGCGAGCCGGATGCCGCGCACATCGGCGCCTGCGACGGGTGGGAAGTTCACGTTGTAGAACAAGCCGTAGGCCGCTTCTTCGCTGGGGCTATGGTCCAGAATCCGGCGACAGGTCTCGACGCCGTGCTGGGCTGCGGCCTCAAACGGATCGGCCAAATCGCGGTTGGCGGGGCCGTAGTATTGCGACAGGGCGATGGCGGGCAGACCCTGCAAGGCCGCCTCGATCGCGCCGCCGAGCGTGCCGGAGTAAAGCGCGTTCTCAGCCGCGTTGTTGCCCCGGTTCACGCCCGAAAGCACCAGATCGGGTGGCGCGGCGGTCATCGTGTCGTGGATCGCGGCAAGAACGCAGTCAGCGGGGGAGCCTTCGGTGGCAAAGACACGGTCGTCCAATTGCGAGATCATCATCGGCTTGGTGTAGCTGATGCAATGGCCCACGCCGGATTGCTCAAACGCGGGCGCGACGGTCCAGACCTCACCCTTGGGCCCGGCCAATTCCTCGGCAATGGCGCGCAGCACGGCCAGACCGGGCGCGTTGATGCCGTCATCGTTTGTAATCAAAATACGCATGAAAGGCCCCTTTTTGCCTTGATAGGCGAGGGGCGGACCGGCGGCAAGCGCAGCGCGCCGGTGCCGCGCGGTTCACAAGGCGGAGTTTTCCGACAGTTGCGCCAATACCGCAGCGGCCTGCGTGGCGGTGTCACTGAGCGCTGCGCGGTCTTCACCGGGAAAGAAACGCGCGCGGGTGGCAGTGGGCATCGGGTCGGGGGTGAGGATATGCACGCGCGGGCCGATCTGCGCGGTCTCGACCTGCCAAGAGGTCGCCAGCGCGATCTGCGCGGCCTTGGTCGACCCGTAGCTGCCGAAGAATTTCGTGCCAGCACGCGGATCATCAAAGAAGACCGCCGTGCCATCGGCCCCCAATAGCGGGGAGACAAAGGTGATCAGCCGCGCCGTGGCGGTGACATTGCCCGCGATGGATTTCTCCATATCCTTGGCGTCAATGTGATCGGTGGGCGTTAGTGGGGCTGCGTGCACGGCGCAGTGCAGCCAGAGGTCAAGCCCGCCCCAGCGGTCATGGATGCCCCGGCAAAGCACCGCCATCGCATCGGCGTTGGTGATGTCCATCGGGGCCAGTGTGGCGCTGCCACCCTCGGCTTGGATACGGTCATCCAGCTCTTCCAACGCGCCGGTCGTGCGACCGACGGCGATGATGTGGTGGGTGGGGGCCAAAGCCTCTGCCAGAGCGGCCCCAAGGCCGCGCGACGCGCCGGTGATCAATGCTGTCTTGCTCATGCCCGCGATGTGCACTGCCCCGGGCGGCAGGTCAAGAGGCGAGGTGTCGCGCCTCCTTGAGCCGCTCAGCCCTGCGGCAGGCGCAGCACTTTGTTGCCGCGGCGGCTGGAAAGCACCAATGTGCCTTGCCCAATGGCCGCAACGACGCCGCCAGCGACTTGGTCGCCCACTTCGACGCGGGAGATTTTGCCGCCGCCTTCGCGGATCAGCGCGCCGGGCGTGGCGTCGCTGCCGAAAATACCAATCAGCGCTGTGCTGGACAGATCGGCCTTTTCAGTTGCCAGATCGGAGACTTTCTTTGGGGTCGGGGTCCCAGTGCTCGTCATGATGTGCCTTTCGCCTGTGGTTGCGTTTTGCGCGGCAGTCCCCCGCGCTCGCAAGGCGTCAGCTAACCCCTGCCGCAGTGCAGCGGAAGGGGGCGTTTTGGGGATGCGCAGGGTTCTGCCAGAGCGTCGGCAAAGCAGCGCCGACGACTCACTTGTAACGCTGCGACCTTTCGTAAGGCTTAACCTGAGTTAGCCCACGAAGGCCTTTTCGACGACAAAATGCTGGGGGTCGGAATTGGCGCCCTCGGTGAGGCCAAAGCCTTCGAGGATCTCCATGATATCCTTGTTGAAGCCCAAGCTGCCGCAGACCATGGCGCGGTCGTGGGCGGCGTTGATCTGAGGCACGCCGAGATCTTTGAACACCGTGCCATCCTGCAAAAGGTTCGTGATCCGGCCCATCTTGGGGCTCTCTTCGCGGGTGGTGGTCGGGTAATAGCGAATCTTGGCGAGGTTTTCGGTGCCGATCAGCTCTTGCATCAGTTCGTCGGCCTTCAGCCCTTCGATCAACTGGCGGCCATATTCCAGTTCCGCCACATCGCGGCAGGTGTGGGTGACGATGACCTCATCGAATTTCTCATAGGTCTCAGGCTCGCGCAGCAGGCTGGCAAAGGGGGCAAAGCCCGTACCGGTGGCGAACATCCACAACCGGTCGCCCGGCAGCAGCGCGTCATGCACCAGCGTGCCCACGGGTTTGGGCCGCAGGATGATCTGGTCGCCGGGTTGGATGTGCTGCAGTTTCGAGGTCAGCGGGCCATCCTGCACCTTGATCGAATAGAACTCCAACTCATCGTCCCACGCGGGGGAGGCGATGGAATAGGCGCGCAGCAGGGGTTTGTGTTTGCCCGTCTCGGGGTGCGGATCGCCCATCAGGCCGATCATGACAAACTCGCCCGAGCGGAAGCGCAAGGACGCGGGCCGCGATACCCGGAACGAGAAAAGCTGATCCGTCCAGTGGGTGACAGAGGTCACGGTCTGGGCGTCGGGCAACGTCGGGACGGGCTTGGCGGCGGTTTGGTTCACTGTGCTCTGCTCGGTCATCATGGTTTCCGCAAATCGGTTTGCGGCCTCTACTTATGGCAAGGAAGGGGGGAGGGCAATGAAGCGGCCTATTTGGCCGCCGCTGCCTGTGGGGAGGCTCCGCGAAGGCGGGACTGATAGTCATGGGCCTGCCAATCGGCGCGGGCCAGCCATTGGTCCTCAGGTTGACGCGCGGCCAGATCATCGTCGATCTCAACCTCATCAAAACCCGCGCGGCGGGCCATGGCGTATTGATCGGCCAGCACATGCCCGCGGGCGCGCAGACGGCCCGTGTAGCCGCGGAGGCGCAAAACGCGCGCGATGGTAAAACCGCGCCCATCCGCGAAAGAGGGGAAGTCGACGCGGATCATCTCAAGCGCCGGGGTCAGCGTGAGGGCATGGGCATCGGCGTCAGAGGCCAGATCGACGGCGCGGCAATCATTCGCCGCACCATCCTCGCAATAGCCATGGGTCCAGTCGTCGGCGGTGAAACCTGTGTCGGTTACGAGTACGCTCATGATTTGTCTCCTGTTCGGACCACTTTGCCGTTCACAAAGTGGATGCCGCATTCTTCTTTGTTCTGATCGCGCCAGCGCCCGGCACGCGGGTCTTCGCCGGGTGCCACGGGCGAGGTGCAGGGCGCGCAGCCGATCGAGGGGTAGCCCTTGGCCACCAGCGGATGCCGGGGCAGGCGGTTCTCGGTGATGTAATCGGCCACATCCGAGGTTGCCCAATAGGCCAGCGGGTTCACCTTAATGCGCGGGGCAGCGCCATCGTCGGGGATCTCGACCTCAAAGAACTCCAAGGCCGCGCGGCTGCCGGATTGAAAGCGTTTGCGCCCGGTGATCCAGCCGTCATAGCCCGCCAGCGCGTTTTGCAAGGGCCGCGTTTTGCGCAATGCGCAGCAGGCGTCGGTGTCATACTGGTGCAGCGTGCCATCGGGATCCTGTGCTGCGATCTCTTCGCTGCGCAGGGTGGTGACCTTGCGCAGGCCCAGCCGCTCGCTCAGCTCCTGCTGGTAGACGAGCGTTTCGACAAAGAGCATCTCGGTGTCGATAAAGAGCACCGGGATATCCCGCGACACCATTGAGGCAAGGTGCAAGAGCGCCACCGATTCCGCGCCAAAGCTTGAGACGAGGGTGAGGTTCTCGATCTCGGCATAGGCGCGGCGGATGACATCCGTCGCCCCGTGGTGGCGCAGGTCCGCGTTGAGCCGTACGACTTTTTCCTCGACCGCGCGCAGCCCCTCGGGGGGCGGCGCATCGGTATTTGAGAAAGGATGAAGTTCAGGGGTGTCAAGCGGCATTGGCCCGGTCCTTATTGGCCGTCTCGGTGTAGAGCACCGCTTTGAAAGGCGCGAGGCCGAGGCGGCGGTAGGCTTGCAAGAAGGTCTCGCCGGGATCGTTGCGCAGGTCGAGATAGCCCAAAACAAGGCGTTCGATGGCCGGAATGATCTCCTCGGCTGAGAAGCCGGGACCGGTGCGGGTGCCAAGGCTCGCGTCCTCGGTGCCATCGCCGCCGAGGGTGATCTGGTAGTTCTCCACGCCCGCACGGTCGAGACCGAGGATCCCGATGTGGCCCACGTGGTGGTGGCCGCAGGCGTTGATGCAGCCCGAGATCTTGATCTTGAGCGAGCCCACATCATGCTCCAGCTTCAGCTCGTCGAAACGGGTGGCGATTTCTTGGGCGATGGGGATCGAGCGGGCGGTGGCCAGCGCGCAATAGTCCATGCCGGGGCAAGCGATGATGTCCGAGACCAGGCCGATGTTGGCGGTGGCCAGCTTGGCCTCTTTCAGCGCGGCATGCAGTTCGGGCAGGTCGCTGCGGTGCACGTGGGGCAGGATCACGTTCTGCTCGTGGCTGATGCGCAGCTCGTCATGGCCAAATCGGCGGGCGAGGTCTGCCATCACGCGCATCTGGTCGGCTGTGGCATCGCCCGGTGTGGCGCCGTGGGCCTTGAGGCTGATCGAGACGATCGCATAGCCCGGCGCGCGGTGCTCGGCGAGGTTGGTATCGGCCCACGCACGGAAGACGGGATCGTTGGTATAGGCGGACTCGTAGGCCGCGAGGGAGGCGGTTTTGAACTGGGGGGCGGCGAAATCAGATTCGATGCGCGACAGCACTTGTTGATCGACGCCGGTGAACTGGCTGCGGATCAGCGCATATTGCGCGTCAACGCGGGCGCGGATGTCTTCGATGCCGTTTTCATGCACGGTGATCTTGATCCGCGCTTTGTATTTGTTATCGCGGCGGCCCAGCACGTTATAGACGCTGACGATGGCTTCGAGCGTGGGCAGCAGATCGTCGGCGCTGACAAATTCATAGAGCACCTTGCCGATCATCGGGGTGCGGCCGAGGCCGCCGCCGACGATGACTTCGAAACCTTGCTCGCCGTCGCGTTCGACGATGCGCAGCCCGATGTCATGGGCTTTGATCACCGCACGGTCGGCGGCGGCACCGGTGACGGCGACCTTGAACTTGCGCGGCAGGAATTGGAATTCCGGGTGGTCGGTGGACCATTGGCGGATCAACTCGGCCACGGGGCGTGGGTCGGCGACCTCATCAGCGGCGGCCCCGGCGAAATGGTCGGCGGTCACGTTGCGGATCGTGTTGCCGGAGGTCTGGATCGCGTGCAGGTTTACCTCGGCCAGCGCGTCGAGCATGTCGGGCACGTCGCGCAGCTCGGGCCAGTTGTACTGGATGTTCTGGCGCGTGGTGAAGTGGCCGTAGCCCTTGTCCCATTTCTCGGCGATGAAGGCGAGCTTGTCCATTTGCGCGCTGCTCAGCGTGCCATAGGGGATCGCCACCCGCAGCATATAGGCGTGCAGCTGCAGGTAGAGCCCGTTCATCAGGCGCAGGGGTTTGAACTCATCCTCGGTCAGCGAGCCGTCGATGCGGCGCTCGACTTGGGCGCGGAACTGGGCATTGCGCTCGGCGAGGAATTTGTCGTCGAATTCGGTATAGCTATACATCACAGGGTCTCCTGTTTGCCGTGGGCGTAGTTCGACGGGCCTTTGGCGCGGAACTCTTCGCGAAAGTGTGTGGGCTTGGGGCCGCTGGCCTCGGGGGCTACATCGGCGAGGTAGACGCCGACGACCAAATCCTGCTGGCTCAGCGCGTCGATCAGGCGCAGATCGGCGTCGGCCTCATCGGTCAGCACTTCGGCCTCGGAAAGGCTGCGGGTCCAGCCGGTGGCGGTTTGGTAGACAACGTCGCCTTCGAGCAGCGCATTGGCGGTGATGACCTTGGGGGTGAAAGGCTTGGGCATATCAGGCCAGCTCCTCTAGCGGGGTTTGGGTGGCAGCTTGGACGGCGGCGCGCGGGGCGAGGCCGTAGAAGGTAAGCGCGGGGCCGGTCATTTCGGCATCGGCCAGATCGCGCGGCAGATCGTTCAGCGTGGTGGACAGCACCCGCTGATCGGCGCGCGAGGCGTTTTCGATCACAGTCACGGGCGTGGCGCGGTCGGCGCCGTGCATTAGTAGGCGGCCTTGGACAAAACGGGCGGATTTCTTGCCCATGTAGATCGCGGCGACCTCACCCGGGCGTGCAAGGGCGGCCCAGTCGTGATCGGCGAAACCTTTCATGTCGTGCCCTGTCAGGAAGCGGACCGAGGCATTGCGGCCCCGTTTGGTCAGGCTTTGACCGATGCCCGCCACGGCGGCAGAGGCGGCGGTGATGCCGGGCACGATGTGCCAGCCGATGCCATGGGCGTCGACCGCGTCGATCTCTTCGTCAAGGCGGCCAAAGACGGTGGCATCGCCGGATTTCAGCCGCACGACCTGTGCGCCGCTTTGGGCGTGCTCGACCAGCAGGGCGTTGATGTGCTCTTGGGCCGTGGAGGGGCCAAAGCCCTCTTTGCCCACGTCGATCATCAGCGCTTCGCGGCGGGCGAGTTCGAGGATTTCGGGGCTGATCAGGCGGTCGTAGATCACCACATCAGCTTCATCCAGCGCGCGGCGAGCTTTGAGGGTCAGCAGTTCCGGATCGCCGGGGCCGCCGCCAACGAAAGCCACATGGCCGTCGCGGGCTTCGCGGGCGAGGTGGGTCTGCAGCAGGTCTTTCAGCGCAGGGCGCACGGTGTCCTTGCCGTCGGCCATGGCGCGAGGGCCAGTGGCGAAGTAATATTCACGCCAGAAATCGCGGCGCGCGCGGCCCATGGGCAGGGCGTCAGCCAGCTTGCGAAAGCCTTTGCCGATCCGCGCGAGCGGGCCGAGGGTGACGGGCAGACGCTCTTCCAAATCGGCTTTGATGGCGCGGGCCAGCACCGGGGCGGCGCCTTCGGTGCCGATGGCCACGGTCACCGGGTCACGGTCGACGATGGCGGGGGTGATGAACTGGCTGTCGTGCAGATTGTCGACGATGTTGACCAGCACGCCAGCCGCGCGGGCAAGGGCCGCGTTTTCGGCATCCAGCGCGTCATTTTCATCCGCCGAATAGAACAGCAGGGCACCGGGCAGGTCGGCGGCAGTGAGGGCGCGGCGGTGCAGGGTCAGCTTGCCCGCCGCCTGCCATTCGACAAGCTCTGGCGCGGGGTCGGGCGCAAAGATATGCAGCGCGGCTTTGGTCTTCATCAGCAGGCGCAACTTGGCCAGCGCCGCTTCGCCGCCGCCGGAAAGGAGGATCTTTTGCTCGCTCGTGGCGAGGAAGATGGGAAAGTGATCCATGATGCGCCCTGTATTCTGTTTGACGTGACCTCTTATATAGGAAATATTCCCGATAATTGGCTAGTTGCTGGCGCAGATAAGAACATGTGTTCGCTATGGCCGTAGGTGGAGTATGAACGTCCTGCCGGGACGAGAGAGAAGAGAATGACTGTCCGAATTGATGAGACCGACCGGAAGATTTTGGCGCAGCTGCAACGGGATGCGAGCCAATCGCTGGACGATATCGCCCGCGAAGTAGGCTCTTCGAAGACGCCCGTGTGGAATCGGATCCGCAAATTGCGCGAGGCCGGGGTGATTGGCCAGCAGACGGTTGTGCTTGATTCAGAGGCACTTGGATTCGAGGCGTGCTTTTTCGTTCTGATCCGCACGTCAGAGCATGAGGCGGCGTGGCAGGCGGCGTTTTTGCAGGCATTGAAAGACCGGCCCGAGGTGCAGGAAGCGCACCGTTTGGCAGGGGATATCGACTATATTTTGAAGGTGCGGGTCAAGAACGCGCGGGCCTATGACGTGTTCTATCAGGCGCTGATCTCAGAGGTGAAGGTGCACAACGTTACGGCGCTTTTGTCGATGGAAGAGATCAAATCGACGACGATGCTGCCGCTTTAAGAACGCGGGGCGGGGCATCACTGCCCGCCCCGGTTGACTTCAGGACTGCGCGAGGGCTGCCACGATGGGCGCGAAGTCTTCGGCCTTGAGGCTGGCCCCGCCGACAAGCGCGCCGTCGACGTTTTCGACCGCGAAAATCTCAACAGCATTCGCGGCTTTGACCGAGCCGCCGTAGAGCAGGGGCAGCGCATTGCCGATCTCAGCGCCGAAACGGTCGGTCAGGCGGGCACGCATGAAATCATGCACCTCTTCGATTTGCGCAATGCTGGGCACTTTGCCGGTGCCGATGGCCCAGATCGGCTCATAGGCGATCACGGTATTTTCCGCATCAACCGCATCGGGGAGGGAGCCGTCGAGTTGCCCGCCGATGACGTCGAGCGTTTGATCAGCGTCCCGCTCGGCCTCGCTCTCGCCAATGCAGACGATGGCGGTGAGACCAGCGGCCCAGGCGGCACAGGTCTTGGCCTGCACATCGGCGTCGGTTTCCCGGTGGGCGTCGCGGCGCTCGGAATGGCCGAGGATCACATGGGTGGCACCGCTGTCGGCGACCATCGTGGCGGAGATGTCACCGGTATAGGCACCTGCACCTTCGGTATGGCAATCCTGCGCGCCGATTTGAATCGGGCTGCCGTGGGTCGCATCGGTGGCGCGGAACAACAATGTGCTGGGTGGGCAGATCACGACCTGCGGCGGGTTTTCGGGCAGGCCGGTGGCAAGGCTGTGAAGCTCTGCCAAAGAGGCGGCGGTGCCGTTCATCTTCCAGTTGCCGGCGGCGATTTTGGGGCGCATCGGATCCGTCCTGATCTGTTGATATTGCTAGATCAGTTCGCAGGCCCGCTGCCTTTCGTCAAGACCGTGAGCCTGACGGGCGCGCTTACTTCGCGCCCAAGCTCTCGTCGAACTTGATGGATTCCCCGCATCCGCAGGCTTCGGTCACATTGGGATTGCGGAACTTGAAACCGGACTCGAGCAGCGTTGTCTCATAGTCGATTTCGGTGCCAAAGAGGAACATCTGCGCCATCGGTGCGATCATCACCCGCGCGCCGTCTTGTTCGACGACCTCATCGTTGGGGTCGGTCGCTTCGACGTATTCCATGGTGTATTCCATGCCCGCGCAGCCGCCTTTCTTGACGCCAATGCGCAGCCCTGCGTGGCCCGCCGATTGCATCAGCTTTGCAATCTGGCCAGCGGCTTTGGGGGTCATGGTGACGGCTTGCTTGCCGGGAATGCCAAACATGTCAAATTCTCCTATGCGGCCAAGATAGGGATGCGGGGCGGTGATCTCAAGCCGTCAAAGGGAATTCATTGCCGCGAGCGTAGCAAAGGCCACGATGAGCGCCCGCGCTATAGATTAGCGGTACTTCTCCAACAGAGTTGGGCCCCCGGTATCTTACATCTTGTCACTCGGCATCAGGTGGTTAAGGTATTTACAAGGAATAGTAATGATATGTCAGTCTCAGCCAAGATCGCAGAGTTTCAGTCACTTATTGTCAGCTTCGATAATAAGGCGCTTGGCCTGTCGGCGATAGCGGGCGTTCTGTTGGCTATTCTGTTGCCCGAGGACAATGTCGAGTTCTCATGGGTCGGCGTTTTAGCAATCGTACTTATGTCCATGGCTTTTCTGATGTCGATCTTAGTGATTTGGCCGCGTTGGCATCGCGAGAGGAGCGGCAATTCATGGTATGCTATCGCGAAGGTGCAATCGTGTACCGAGGTTGCAACACAGATAAGCGATGAAAGTAGATTTGATCAGGTCATTGACTTGGCCAGAATTTTGCGGATAAAGGCAATTTTATTGCGCTTGTCGATAATCCTGCTGACCGGCGGCATCTTGTCTTTGCTGATCGAGCTGATCATCCGATTTAGGCCGTTAGCTTAAGTAAATTTGACAAATTCGCAGAGTTTACAAACCTCTCGCAATTCATCTATCCCCGCCGCGTCTACATGGCCCTGAACACTCTGCTGCGTCAGCACAAACCGCTGCGCGAGCTCCGCTTGCACGGGCGGCTCAGGGGCCAGCATGTAGTAGGCGACATCGGCTTGGCGCTTGGTCCAACCGGATGCGATCCGGTCGGCGAGGGGGAGGGCTGCACGCAACGCAAGCGGGGCATCCGGGGCGTGCATGCGCCGCGCGCGGGGCATGGCGTCGAGGGCGTGACCGGAACGAACCAGCGCCGCGCCATCGGCGCGAGAGAGATCGTCGCCTGCGAAATGCGCCTCGCCTATTCCGATGCCAAAGCGGGTGTCTGCGGTCTTGCCGCAGCGGCGCACGGCGGCGCGTAGAACGAGGGCCGCGCGGAGGGTGAACTTTGGCACCACGGCCATTTGCCAGCCGTCACCGCGAAAGCGGGTCATGCGGGCGGGCTGGCCTTGCCATGTCGTCAGAGCCTCGGCGGCGTCTTCGAGACGTGCGAAAACAGCATCCAACTCCGCCCGGCTCATCGCGGAGGATTTCACGATATCTCCGGTAAAAATTGCCCAAGTTTCCATGGCTTGCCCCTTGTTTCCCGCAATGTCGCAGGAAGGCGAAATCCATGCAAGCCCGGCCAACGAAAAGGGCCGCCCGAGATGGGGCGGCCCTGAGGGTGATCCAATGCGCGGCGCGGATCAGAGGCCCATGCAGTTCGCGTAATAGGTCACGGTCGCGGGCCAATCGGAGAAGACACCGGCCACGCCCACGTCTTGGGCCAGCACATCCAGCGCCACCAGATAGTCGCTGTCGTCTTTCACAACATCATTGACCGACTGGAAGTACCAACCGCCACCGGAGGCGAGCGGGCCGGAACGCTCCAGCGTCCATGCGATCAGGGTCAGCCCCGCTTCTTTCGCGGCCAGGGCGTAATCGGAGCCAGCAATTTCGCCCTCTTTGTTGGTCAGCATCATGTTGAGCGAGGGGGCGAGGTAGTTGACGCCCTTGGCTTTCAGATCGGCGAAATCTTCGGCCCATGTCTCGGGGTTCTGCTCATCGAAACCGTCGGACCATTGTACCAGATAAACAGCCTGTTTTCCGAATTCGGGTGTGTTCTCAACCCAGTAGAGCACATCGTCAAGGTTGAAGGACTGGGGCCAAACGTCGGAGGCGGGGATGCCTGCAGCGATATATTCATCAACCAGTTTCTGCGCATAGTCTTCCTGAGAGAAACCGTCATGGGGCATCTCGACAGAAGGGGATTTCAGCTCAGGCGTGAATTTGGCGCCCAAGGATTTGAACAGTTCGATCGATTCCGCATGGGTCATCAGATCGGCTTTGTCGCTGTAAAGCTCGGTGCGCCAATTCGCGACGCCGCCCTGATAATCTTCGGCGGTGGTGGCGGTCGTGTCGGCACTGTCCATCTTGGGCGTCAGGGTGCGGAACTCTGCCAAGGTGATGTCGGAGGTGCGGCATTCGGCGCTGGCTGGCGTGTCGCCCGACGCGGCGGTGAAGCCGGTGGTGCATTTCTCGGCCAGATCAGAGACGAGGATGTTCGTCGTGGTGTGCAGATCGTTCTGCGCGTGGCGGCAGACCAATTCATGATCGGCGGTAAAGGTTACGTCGCATTCCAGAATGCCCGCGCCCATGCGCGCGGCGGCGACATTGGATTGCACGGTGTGTTCGGGAAACATCAGCGGAGCGCCCCGGTGCCCGATTGAGAAATCGGACTTGGCGGCGTCTTGACCCATGCAAGAGGCCAGCTTGTCCTTCAGGTCGCCCTCGGGCAGCTTATCCACCAGATAGGCGGGGCGGGGGCCGTATTCGACCGGTGTCGCTGAAGAGTGAGCATCGGCCAACGCCATGCCGGGCGCGAGGGCCAGAGCGGCGAGAGAAACAAGGGTTCGCATAATGTTATCCGTTCGTGAATGAAGTTCTGGGCGCTTCTATGGGGGGGCTGTGTAACGGTTTCACGACCGGATCATGTCAGTCGAATGAACAATCCGGCGCGCCCCCATTCCGTGGAACGCGGCCAAAGAAAAACACCGCCGATGACCTGCATCGACGGCGTTTATTGTTCGCTCTGCGAAACTGTGACTTACATGAAGCCCAGTTCAAGCCGGGCTTCATCAGACATCATGTCCATGCCCCAAGGCGGTTCCCAAACCAGCGCCACATCGACCTGCTTGACCCCCGCAATCGGTTCGACCGCATCGGCGACCCATCCGGGCATTTCACCCGCGACGGGGCAACCGGGCGCGGTCAGCGACATCTTGATGTCCACTTCGTTTTCGGCGTTGATGTCGATCGTGTAGATCAACCCCAGTTCATAGATATTCACAGGGATTTCAGGGTCATAGACCGTGCGACACGCCTCAACGACCTGCTCGTAAAGCGGGTGGTCGGTGGAAGAGGGCGCAATCAGCGGTGTCCCTTCGAGCGGTTGGGTCTGTTCGGTCATCTCTTGCCTCGCATCATTCTCGACGTTTTATATAGGGATTGCGGGGCGGGGCGTAAAGTGGCCCGACGCCCTGAGGGCGAAGGGCCGCCCCGGTCAGCCCCCCTTGCGACGCCGCGCGGGCTGAGGCTTCACGCGGGCTTCGATCTCATCATAGACCTTACCGACGATGTCTTTCTTGGTGGCGTTCTCGATCCCTTCGAACCCGGGGGAGGAGTTGACCTCAAGCACCTTTGGGCCGCTTTCCGAACGCAGCAGGTCGACCCCGGCGATGCCAAGGCCAAAGGCCCGCGCGGCGCGCACGGCGGTGTCGCGTTCCTCTTTCGAGATGCGGACGACCTTGGCCGAACCGCCCCGGTGCAGGTTCGAGCGGAAGTCGCCCTCCGCCCCGGTGCGTTTCATGGAGGCGACAACCTTGCCCGCCACCACGAGGCAACGGATATCTTCGCCGGCGGCTTCCTTGACGAAATCCTGCACGAGAAAGTTGGCGCGCAGGCCGCGGAAGGCGTCGATGACGCTCTCGGCAGCTTTCTTGGTTTCGGCCAGCACGACGCCCTTGCCTTGGGTCGATTCCAGTAGTTTTACAATCAAGGGCGCGGTGCCCACCAAGGCCATCAGGTTTGAGGTATCCTTGGGCGAGGCGGCAAAGGCCGTGGTCGGCATGCCGATCTTTTTCGCCGCCAAAACCTGATGCGCGTGCAGTTTGTCGCGGCTGGCCGTGATCCCGGAAGAGCCGTTGACGCAATAGGTGCCAATCGTCTCGAACTGGCGGATCACGGCGGTGCCATAGGGGGTGATCGACGCGCCGATGCGCGGGATTACGGCGTCATAGCGGGGCAGGCGCTTGCCGTCGTAATGCACTTCGGGGGCCAGTTGGTTGATCGCCATATAGCAGCGCGTGGTGTCGATGACCTCAACCACATGGCCGCGCGCTTCGCCGACCTCGACCAGACGGCGGGTCGAGTAGTTGTCTTCGCGGCTGAGCACCGCGATGCGCAGGGCACGCTGTGGTGCGGTGTGGCGCAGGCTGGCGGTGTGGTAGACGTCATAGTTCAGGTCCGGCTGCAAACGCCGCTCTGTCGCCGAGATGTTGATATGCTCGGTCAGCGCCTGACGGCCCAGCAACATGCGGCTGGTCATGCTCGCGCGGTTGGTCAGGGTCACGTCGATGGGCCAGCTTTGGCCGTTCACTTCAATCGTGGTCGCGATCACGAAACGATGCTCGGATTCGCCGTTGGAGGAGGTGACCTCGCGCCGGTCAATGAGCGGCGCAGAGCAGGTGATGGAAATATCATCGCGCCCCGAGATCGGATGCACGTTAAAACGGACCTTGGGCTTGGAGGCGGGGCCGAAAACCTCAATATCGTGGGCATGCAGCGCTGAGGTGCGCGCGCCGGTGTCAACCTTGGCCTTGATCGCGGGAAGGCCAAGATCGGGCAGGGCCACCCATTCTTCCCAGCCGAATGTCAGTTTATCCATTGCCTGCTCCTTGGGTGATTGGTCTGCCTGCCTAACCTGCGGCAGGGATCGCTTCAAGCGATGCTGTGTTACGGTTTGCCCATATCCGCGGGGGCGGGGGGCAACATGCGGACGTCGTCTTCTTTCTCCATCCGCGCCGCAGCGGCGAGGAGTTCTTCGTGCACCCGGCATTCGATGTCCCAAAAGGTCGCCGCATTGTCGGTGGGCAGTTCAAAGCGAACTTTGATGCCGAATGCGTCTTGCTCAAGCACATGGACCTTGGCCTTGTCCATCGGTTTGACGTCATTGGGGTCTTCTTGGGCCAAAAGATTAAAGAACACCCGGCGCAGCGCCGCCACATCGGCATTCTGCGACAGGGTCAGGATGATGGGGCGTACCATGGCGTGGTCCTCGATTGACCAATTCTCAAACGCATCAGAGACGAAATAGCTGACCGGAACGATCAGACGGGTACCGTTCCAGTTCAAAAGTTGCACGTAGGTGAAGTGGATCCGTTCTACCGTGCAAAAATGCCCCTCAAAGATCAACTGGTCGCCAATCCGGGCAGAACGGTTCAGCGCGATCTGGATGGAGGCAAGGATATTGCCCAAAACCTCACGCGCAGCGAAACCCAGTACGATGGTCACCGCACCGGCAGAGGCCAGCAGCGACAGGCCAAGAGTGTTGTCCGCATTGCTTGAGACCAAGATCACGCCAGAGGCCACCAGCACCGCGATCACGATCACCCCTTTGCGGGCAGCGGCGATTGTGGTGGCAATGGACCGCATATGCGCGTTCATCGGGTCGGCAAGCTCATAGGCGTTGTTGGGGCTGATCCGGTCGAAAATCTCGTCAAAGGTAAAGACGATGGCGAGGGTGCCTGCGGTCACATAGGCGATCAGCAAGATCGGACTGAGCACCGCGTCGATGAAGCCGGATACCACCAGCACGCGGCTGGTGGCCGTGCCGATGATCGCGGCGCAAAGCACGATGGCAGCAGGCCAGCGGAAGGACCGCAGCATAAAGCGCATCCAGCGCCGTTTGGCCACTTCGCCCAGACGGCGCATGATGCCAAAGGCGAACCAGCCAGCCATCAGGGCCCCCACCACGAGCAGGGGCAAAAACAGCACTTCCCAAAGATACATGCCCCAAAAGGCGCGGATGCGCAGCCAGTCGGGCAACATCGTCTCAAGCTCCGTCGGCCCGTATTGCGCGTGAAGATGGGGAATGTTGTCAATGCTCTGGCGCGAGAAGACCCAGACGGGCTCGGCGTCCTCTCCGGGTTTGATCCGGTTGAGCCGCAAAGGCACATCATGGCCGCCCAGCTCTAACCGGTCGATCAGCAGCGAGCGGCGCACGCGCCCGGTGTCGTTATCCTCGGCCGAGCCAGAGAGCCAACCGTCGGGCCGGTCCGCCAGTTTGCGCCATGGCACGACGACCTTGCGCTCCATCAAGACCGAAAGCTGAAAGGCGCGTTCAGTCCCGATGACGGCCTGATCGGCTTGGGGCAGGTCCGACAAGTCAAGGATATGCGCCGCGTCGGAGTAGTGGCCATTGTCCGTCAGGTAAATGAAGCTTTCCAGCGCGGCCATCGGCGTGCCCCGGTCCAGTGTCTCGGGCGGGGGCGGCAGGCCGGGGTTCAGCTCGGTCGTTTCAAACCATGCCTCTTGCGCCTGTCCGGAGGCGGCGGCAGCGAGCATTGCCAGCGCCAGCACAAAGGCCCCCAGAAAACGAGGAATTACAGACGCGAAAGCGCGTGAGAGTAGGGCAAGCCGCTGCATGGATAGCGCAATGTAGCGGGGGTTCGGGCAATTCAAGGCTGCGCCACGCTTGTTCATGCCATTTGCGGGCGTTTAGTTTTCGTTGATGTCACGGGTGACGATCCGCGCGCCGCTGGACTGCCGTTTGAAAACCGCCCGCAGAACCAGCCAAGCGATGAGCGACAGAACCGCAAAGATTGCCAGCATCAAGGCCACATTGGCCGGTGCCCAAAACGCAACCACCACCGCCATGCCAAGCGCGCCGAGCGCGAAGCCAAGGAAGATCGAACCGGGCAGCAAAAGCTCAATCACCCCAAGGGCCAAGGCCGCGCAGACCCAGACCCACCAGAGTGCCAGCCAAGCCGCCATCAGCCTTTCGCTCTGAGCAGTTTGAAAGCATCGCCAAAGGCCTCTAACGCCTGCGCGGGGACAAGGATGGTCTGACTGCCCGCGCCCTTGCCCATGGCATTCAGCGCATCGACCTGTTTCAGCGCGATTTGGTAATGCGCGGCGTCGAGCCCGTTTTCGTTGATCGCCGTGGCGACGACTTGGGTGGCATAGGCTTCGGCATCGGCCAGAATGCGCCGCGCCTTGGCGGTCTGCTCAGAAGCGTAAAGCTCGGCCTCGGCGGCCAGTTCCACGGCGCGTTTTTTGCCCTCGGCCTCTGTCACCTGTGCGCGGCGGGCGCGTTCGGCGTTGAGCTGTTGCATCATGGCGGCGCGGGTGGCGGCATCTAGGTTCACGTCTAGAATTTCGGCTCGGGTCACTTCGATGCCCCAACTGTCCACGGCATCTTCGACGCTGGCCTTAATCGTGGTGATCAACTGGCTGCGGTTGGCTTGCACCTCGTCGAGGTCCATCTTGCCGATCTCGGCCCGGACGATCCCCGCCACGGTGGTTGAGATTGCGCTGTCCACGTTGCGGATGCGGTAAACGGTCTTTTCCGGCTCGGTGATGCGGTAAAACACCGAGGTATCGACCTGCACCAGCACGTTGTCGCGGGTGATGGCGTCTTGGCTGGCGGTGGGCAACTGCCGCTCTAGGATCGAGATTTTATGCGCCACGCTGTCGATGAAAGGCACGATCATATTGATCCCCGGTCCCAAGACCGCACGCAGACGGCCAAAGCGTTCAATCACATGCTGTTCGGATTGCGGGACGATCTTGACCGATTTCAGGATAAGGATCACGACCAGCAGGGCAAGCAAAAGCCAAGCGAGGTTATTCTCCAAAAGGCCGATCAGCATGTCTTCGAGGGGCAAGGCCGTAATCCTTTGAATGATATCATTTTTACGCAATCCTCGCTATTTTACCTTTATTGCATGTTTCTCGCCACTGGTTTATCGCGCCAGTCGCAGCCAGAGAGGGCCAGAGTATGACCAGCACCGGATTTACCAAACACGCGCAGGACGGCAAGGCACGCAGCGGCGTGATCCAGACCCCGCGCGGCGAGATCCGCACGCCCGCCTTCATGCCCGTGGGCACGGCGGCGACGGTCAAGGCGATGATGCCCGAAAGCGTGGCCTCGACGGGCGCAGATATCCTGCTGGGCAACACCTACCATCTGATGCTGCGCCCCACGGCGGAACGTGTGGCCGCCTTGGGCGGGCTGCATAAATTCATGAACTGGGACAGGCCGATCCTGACGGACAGTGGCGGCTTTCAAGTGATGAGCCTTGCCGGGCTGCGCAAGCTGACCGAGCGTGGCGTGACCTTCAAAAGCCATATCGACGGCTCAAAACATGAAATCACGCCGGAACGTTCGATGGAGATTCAGGAACTGCTTGGCTCCGACATCGTCATGTGTTTCGACGAATGCCCCGCGCTGCCCGCCGACCGCGACCGCATTGCCGAAAGCATGCGCCTGTCGATGCGTTGGGCCAAGCGCAGCCGGGAGGCTTTTGGAGATCGGCCCGATCACATGCTTTTCGGCATCCAGCAGGGCGGGCTTGAGCAAGACTTTCGCCAAGAGAGCGCCGAGGCGCTGCGCGAGATTGGTTTTGACGGCTATGCCGTCGGCGGTCTGGCCGTGGGCGAGGGGCAGCAGGCGATGTTCTCTACTCTTGATTTCGCCACCGACATGCTGCCCGAAGACAAACCGCGTTACCTGATGGGCGTGGGCAAGCCTGACGATATCGTGGGCGCCGTGGCGCGGGGCATTGATATGATGGACTGCGTGTTGCCCAGCCGGTCGGGCCGGACGGGGCAGGTGTTCACCCGGATGGGCGTGCTCAACATCAAGAACGCGCGGCACATGGATGACCCGCGCCCTCTCGATGAAAATTGCAACTGTCCGGCCTGTCAGAACTACTCTCGCGCCTATCTGCACCATGTTTTCCGCAGCCAAGAGATCATCTCGTCGATGCTGCTGACATGGCACAACCTGCAATACTACCAAGACATCATGGCGGGCATGCGCGAAGCCATCGCGGCGGGGCGGTTTACCCAGTGGCAGGCAGACTTCCACGCAGGGCGCGAGCAGGGCGATATCGACCCGCTTTAAGGGCAGGGCGGCGGCGTATTCTCACGCGAAATTGTGCTGACGGTCCTTGCTGCATTGCGGCAGGGTCTTAGGTGCCCTTGCACAGTCTATTGCAAGGAAAGGCCCGAATATGACCGAGAAGCTATTTACCCCCTTCACCGCCGGTGAGATTGTGGCCGACAACCGTCTGGTGATGGCCCCGCTGACCCGCAACCGTGCAGATGACGAGACTGGCGAAGTCTCGGACATGCATGTCGAGTATTACCGCCAGCGCGCGGGAGCGGGCATCATCATCACCGAAGCCACACAGATCAGCCCCGAGGGCAAAGGGTACTTCCAAACCCCCGGCATCCATACCGAAGGCCAAGTCGCCGCATGGCGCAAAGTGACCGATGCGGTGCATTCCGAAGGTGGGCGCATCGTGATCCAACTGTGGCACGTGGGCCGGATCAGCCATACCTCCCTACAGCCTGAGGGCGGCAAGCCTGTCGCACCCTCGGCCATCGCGGCGGGGGTAAAAACCTTTACCGCCAACGGGTTTGAGGATACTTCAGAGCCGCGCGCGCTGGATTTGGATGAGATGCCGCGTCTGGTCGCGGACTACGCCCATGCCGCCGAAATGGCCAAAAAGGCCGGTTTCGACGGGGTCGAAGTGCATGGGGCTAATGGCTATCTGCTGGATCAATTCCTGAAAACCGGCAGCAACAAACGCGATGACGCCTATGGTGGCAGTGTGGAAAACCGCGCGCGGTTGCTGTTCGAAGTGCTGGATGCTGTGACAAAGGTCTGGGGTGGTGAGCGTGTGGGGCTGCGGCTCTCGCCCTTCTCGCCCGCCAATGGGATCGAAGACGCCAACCCGCAGGAGACGTTTGAATATGTCGTCAAAGGCCTGAACCGCTACAACCTCTCTTATCTGCACCTCGTCGAAGGCGCGACGGGCGGCTCGCGTGAGCTGGACGAAGGCGAAAGCATCGCCGCCCTACGCGCGCTCTTTGAGGGGCCCTATATGGCCAATAACGGCTATGACCGTGAGATGGCGATTGAGGCCGTGGGCAATGACAAGGCCGATCTGATCGCCGTGGGCCGCCCCTTCATCGCCAACCCCGATCTGCCGCGCCGTTGGCAGATGAACGGGCCGCTGAACGAGGGCGATACCGATACCTACTACGGGGGCGGGCGCGAAGGCTTTACCGATTATCCGACACTGGAACAGGCCGACGCCTGATCAATTACGGGATCAATTACGGGATCAATTACGGGATCAATTACGGGGCGCCCATGCGGCGCCCCGTGCCACGGCGCGCGGAATTGGGGCGAAATCAACCCAACGCGCGCTTGCCTCCACCCCGCCGAAGCGCGATGATGGCGGCCTAATACCCCGCAAGGGATTGAAACAGGCGGATGGGATGCACACATGTCCTGTCCAGAAAAGGGGATGTCAGAGGCCGCCTATGACAGGGGCCCGGATGTCTTGCTAAGATAAGGAATTGAGCATGTTAGAGCCACTGAACGCATCCTACCCGGTGCTTCCGCTGCGCGACATCGTCGTGTTTCCCCACATGATCGTGCCGCTTTTCGTTGGCCGCGAAAAATCCGTCCGCGCCCTTGAAGAGGTGATGGCAGACGACAAACAAATCCTGCTGTCGAGCCAGATCGACCCCGCCGAGGATGATCCCGACACCGCTGGCATCTACAAGGCCGGTGTGTTGGCCAATGTGCTGCAATTGCTGAAACTGCCCGATGGCACCGTCAAAGTGCTGGTCGAAGGTCAGGCGCGGGTGCGCATCACCGAATACCTTGAAAACGACAACTTCTTTGAGGCCCGCGCCGAGTATCTGACAGAGATGCCGGGCGATGCGGCCACCACACAGGCGCTGCTGCGCACCGTGGCCGATGAATTCGAGCGCTACGCCAAGGTCAAGAAGAACGTCCCCGAAGAAGCGCTCGCCGCCGTTGGTGAAAGCGCCGAACCTGCGCGTCTGGCCGACCTCGTGGCCGGTCACCTCGGTATCGAAGTCGAGCAAAAGCAGGACCTGCTGGAGACGCTCAGCATTTCTGAGCGGCTTGAGAAAGTTTACGGGCTGATGCAGGGCGAAATGTCCGTGCTGCAGGTCGAGAAAAAGATTAAGACCCGCGTCAAATCCCAGATGGAGCGCACGCAGCGCGAGTACTATCTGAATGAGCAGATGAAGGCCATTCAGCAGGAACTCGGCGATGGCGAAGACGGAAAGAACGAAGTCGCCGAACTCGAAGCCCGCGTGGCTGAGACCAAGCTGAGCAAGGAAGCCCGCGAAAAGGCCGACGCCGAGATCAAAAAGCTCAAGAACATGAGCCCGATGTCTGCCGAAGCCACCGTTGTGCGCAACTACCTTGATTGGATGCTGTCGATCCCATGGGGCGTGAAATCGCGCGTCAAGAAAGACCTCAGCCGTGCGCAAAAGGTGCTGGATGACGATCACTATGGCCTCGACAAGGTCAAGGAACGCATCGTCGAATACCTTGCCGTGCAGCAGCGTTCGTCCAAAATGAAGGGCCCGATCATGTGCCTCGTCGGCCCTCCGGGCGTCGGCAAGACATCTTTGGGCAAGTCGGTCGCCAAGGCCACGGGGCGCGAATTCATTCGCATCTCGCTCGGCGGCGTGCGCGATGAATCCGAGATCCGCGGCCACCGCCGGACCTACATCGGCTCCATGCCCGGCAAGATCATTCAGGCGCTGAAAAAGGCGAAAACCACGAACCCGCTTATCTTGCTCGATGAGATCGACAAGATGGGGCAGGACTTCCGTGGCGATCCGGCTTCGGCCATGCTCGAAGTGCTTGATCCGGAACAGAACGGCACCTTCGTGGACCACTACTTGGAGGTGGAATATGACCTCTCGAACGTGATGTTCCTGACCACATCGAACAGCTACAACATGCCCGGGCCGCTTCTGGACCGGATGGAGATCATCCCGCTTTCCGGCTACACCGAGGACGAGAAGCGAGAGATCGCCAAGCAGCATCTGGTGGCCAAACAGGTCAAGAACCACGGCCTGAAGAAAAAGGAGTTCGAGATCGAGGACTCCGCTCTGACTGGCATGATCCGCTACTACACCCGCGAGGCTGGCGTGCGGAACCTTGAGCGCGAGATCGCCAAGGTGGCACGTAAGTCATTGACCAAGATCGTGAAAAAGGAAGCTGAGAACGTCACCGTGACCGGCGACAACCTCAAAGACTTCCTTGGCGTGCGCAAGCATCGCTTCGGTCTGGCCGAAGAGAAAGACCAGATCGGTGTCGTCACCGGGCTGGCCTATACTTCCGTGGGCGGTGAGTTGTTGCAGATCGAAGCTCTGCGTTTGCCGGGCAAGGGCCGGATGAAGACCACCGGCAAGCTTGGCGATGTGATGAAGGAAAGCATCGACGCGGCAAGCTCTTACGTCCGTTCGATCTCTCCGCAGATCGGGATCAAGCCGCCGAAGTTCGACACGCTGGATATTCACGTGCACGTCCCCGACGGTGCCACGCCCAAAGACGGCCCCTCGGCCGGGCTGGCGATGGTGACTTCGATCGTGTCGGTGCTGACGCAGATCCCCGTGCGGCGCGACATCGCCATGACGGGCGAGGTCTCTCTGCGTGGTAACGCGATGCCAATCGGCGGCCTGAAGGAAAAGCTCCTCGCGGCCCTGCGCGGCGGTATCACCACCGTGCTGATCCCGCAGGAGAATGAGAAAGACCTGCCGGATATCCCGGATAACGTCAAAGAAGGGCTGACCATCATTCCGGTGAACCATGTCTCCGAAGTGTTGGAACATGCGCTGGTCAGCAAGCCGAAGGCAATTGACTGGGACGAGGCCGCTCAAGAAGCCGCCGAAGCTGCCGCGATGAAAGCCCGCTCCGCTGGCGTGGACGCGACCACCACGCATTAATACTGCGACCGAGGACTAAGACCTCAACGCGCGCCTTTCGAGGCGCGCGTTTTTCATTGGGGAAGGGTGCAGGCCTCCCCGAAACCGCTGCCGATTTTTGCGCCAAACCCTCTTGCAAGCTCCGCCGCAATTGGCTACTTGCCCCGCAAGGGTGATTAGCTCAGTGGTAGAGCGCTTCGTTCACATCGAAGATGTCAGGAGTTCAAATCTCTTATCACCCACCATTTTCCTACGTTTTCAATGAATCCAATCGGTTGCCCGCGAGACGGCACTCTGGCTCATCTGCGCATGATCCCAGCCACCGGGCAGGCTTGCCTTCCCCGTCCTGCGGTGGTCCTTATCCAATCAATGGCCATACCACGGACAACACGGCGGAGAGAGCATGTCGGCACATCCCAAAATCTGGTTCCTGCGACACGGGCAGACCGAGTGGAATCGCGCGTTTCGATTGCAGGGGCATCTCGATTCACCGCTGACCGATCAGGGCATCGCCGAGGCCGCGCAGCAGGCGCAGGTGATGCCGGAGGTGCTTGCGCAAAAGCCCGATATCCTCGTCTCTCCGCTTGGCCGTGCGCAGCAGACTGCGCGGATTGCACTGGATGGGGCGTCTTTTCAAACAGATGCGCGTCTGATGGAGATCCATGCAGGCGGGTGGCAGGGGCTCACCCGCGATGAGATTCTTGCCGCCAACCCCGATCTCGCCGCGCGTCGTCCAGCGCCGCTGGACATCTACGCCGCCGCGCCGGGCGGGGAGGGGCTGCCGGCGTTTCGCGGGCGGATTCGCGCGCTGCTCGATAGCCTGACCGCGCCTACGGTGCTGGTTGCCCATGGGCTCTGGGGGCAGGTGCTCCGGGCGGAGGTGCGCGGCCTTGATCTGGCCGCAGCGGGAGGGCTGAGCAACAGGCAGGGCTGCGTCTATCTGCTGGAGAACGGGACGGAAAGCGTTCTGGAATCCCCTGCATGAGCCGCTACCCGACGCTCTATATCCTGCGCCATGGCGAGACGGAATGGAACCTCGCCAACCGGCTGCAAGGGCATTTTGATTCTCCGCTGACCGACACGGGCCGTGCGCAGGCCGCCGCACAGAATGCGATTCTCAAGCGCTGCGATCTGGCGGGATTTTCTGCGCTCAGCAGTCCGCAGGGGCGGGCTGTGGCCACGGCGGAACTTGCGCTGGCGGGGCTGGGAATGACGGTCGCGACGGACCCGCGACTGGGTGAGATCGGCATCGGCGCATGGGCCGGCAAATCGCGCGATACACTGCTGCGCCAAACCCCAGACGCGCGTGATTCCTATGCTCTTTACGAACATGCTCCCGAAGGCGAAGGATTCGCGGCGCTTTATGAGCGCTGTCGCAGCTTTCTCGGCAGTCTGACCGGGCCTCATGTGCTGGTGACACATGGCATCACATCGCGCATGCTGCGCCTTATTTTACTGGACCACGCGCCAAGCGTGCTGCGGGATATGCAAGGCGGGCAGGGGGTGGTGTTTCGGCTTGAGGATGGTCAGCAAAATAGGCTGACATTATAGGCTTGAAGCCCGCCCCCACCTTGCGCTATGAGGTCCAAGTCGGGTCGTTAGCTCAGTTGGTAGAGCGCTTCGTTTACACCGAAGATGTCGGGAGTTCGAGCCTCTCACGACCCACCACCTCCCCCACGTATTTGTTTGTTGTGATCGACTGCCGCAGTGGTAGGCCCGTCCGCTGCGCGGCCAGTTTGGGTCGGGAGTTCGAGGCTTTTACGGCCCAACACTCCCCTCCCGTTAAGCGATGTCCTATCGGGCATTAAGAAGAATTGCCTGTGCAGCTTGCGCGGCGTCTTGGTCCGGCCCGCATGCCCAGTCCTTGTGAGCCTCAGATGGCTGGCTAAGAAAGCTATGCCATTCCGCTGCCCGACCCTCTGAACACCAGCGACCAAACCGATCAAAGCGCCCCGAACCCTCGGCGAGCATCGCGGGTTCTGAAGCCGCGAAACCGGCCCCCCAAACGCCCCAAGAACAACTTGCGAAATTTTCATATTTTCGCACAAACCGCGCTTGACGGCAGAGCGCCCTCACCATAGAACACCCAAACGCTCCGGGGCGACCTGGAGAGTGCAGCGGGCGGTTGTAGCTCAGTTGGTTAGAGTACCGGCCTGTCACGCCGGGGGTCGCGGGTTCGAGCCCCGTCAACCGCGCCACCGCTGCCTGAAAAGGGGACCTCTTTGAGGTCCCTTTTTTCGTTTCCAGCCCCCACAAATTACTGCGCGAAACTTCTTTTCCCAAAGCGAATTTTCTCGGGCGAATGCGCTTGACGGCCCGCGCCCCTTGGCCTATTCCGCCCACATCGCGCGGTTGTAGCTCAGTTGGTTAGAGTACCGGCCTGTCACGCCGGGGGTCGCGGGTTCGAGCCCCGTCAACCGCGCCACTTTATCCCCTTCGTTATAGTAGACATACACTGCGGCCAAAGCGGTCGCACGGATGGCGCGCGCCGTAGGTTCGCATCGCCCAAGGCGGCATATTGGCGACCGGGCAGGCCCGATCGCAAGTGGGGTGCAATTGGCGACCGGGCAGACCCGATCGCCAGATGGCTTAGGTCAGCGCATCAAGGATGCGGGCCCAAGACCGGATGCCCTTGTGAAAGCTCTCCATGTCGTATTTCTCGTTCGGGGAGTGGATCTGGTCATCGTCCTTGCCGAAACCGATCAACATCGGCTCAGTGCCCAGAATCTTCTGAAAATGCCCCGCAATCGGGATTGAGCCGCCACAGCCGATATAGGCCGCAGGCACCTGCCACTCATCGCTGAGCGCTTGCCGGGCGGGTTCGAACATCGGATGGCCGATTTCCACGCCCGAGGCCTGGCTCGCGCCATGGCCTGAGAATGCCACCGTGCAATCCTCTGGCAGCATCTCGGCCACCATCTTGCGGAAGTTCTCGCGAATGGCGAGCGGGTCTTGGGTGCCAACAAGTCGGAAGCTGATCTTGGCATGCGCCTCAGACGGCAGTACCGTTTTGAAACCGTCACCGGTATAGCCGCCCCAGATGCCGTTGACCTCACAAGTCGGGCGCGACCAGATCATCTCAAGCGGGGTGCGGTCCTGCTCGCCTGCGGGTTTGCTGAGACCTACGTCGCCGAGGAATGCGGCATGGTCAAAGGCCAGCCCCTGCCACTGCGCTTCCAGATCCTCGGGCAGGTCCGGCACGCCGTCATAGAAGCCGGGGATGGTGATGCGGCCTTCGTCGTCATGCAGCGACGCGATCACTTTGCTGAGCGCACGGATCGGGTTCATCGAAATGCCGCCGTACATGCCCGAATGCAGGTCTTTGGAGGGGGCGGTGACGGTCAGCTCTTCGCCCAGAAGCCCACGCAGCATGGTGACGATGGCGGGGGTCTTGCTCTCAAACAACCCGGTGTCGCAGATCATCGCCACATCGGCTTTCAACTCCTCGGCGTTTTCCTCCATGAAGGGGACAAGCGACGGCGAGCCGGATTCCTCTTCGCCTTCGAGGAAGAAGGTGATGCGACACGGCCAGTCGCCTTTCACTTCTTTCCATGCGCGCAAGGCCTCCATGATGGTCATCAGCTGGCCCTTGTCGTCAGCGGCCCCACGGCCCCGGATCACGCGACCCTTGTCGGTGTCCTCTACCGCCGGATCGAAGGGGTCGCGGTCCCAAAGGTTCAGCGGGTCGACCGGCTGCACATCATAGTGGCCGTAGAACAGCAGATGCGGCTTGCCTTCGCCCACATGTCCCACAACCATCGGATGCCCCGGCGTGGCGCGTTTTTCGGCCTCTACCCCCATTGATTTAAGGTCCGCGACCAGCCAATCGGCGGCACGGTCGCAGTCGGCCTTATAGGCCGGATCGGTTGAGATCGACGGGATGCGCAGCAGTTCTAGCAGACGGTCAGTGGCGGCGGGTAGATCGTCGTCGATCCGGGCGAGAACATCGTCGAGGGACATGACTTAAATTCCTTGCGCTTGTGAGTTTGGCGCGAAGGTATCAGGCGGGCAGGGCGTGTCCAGTGGCCGCGTGGCCAGTGTTCAGAACGTGAGCGAGAGGCGGCTGCCCTCGGGCGTGAGACGGTGATCCACCTGCGCATTCAACTGCGAGGCCGCCGCCGCCATCAAGGTTTGCCCGATGCTGTCGGCCCGCCGCTTGCCTACGTTTTCCGCGCCGATGCCGTCATCTTTGCAAGACAGAATAAAACGCCCGTCGCGTAGGCTCAGGTCAATCTCGATGTTGCCGGGCGTGGCGTCGGGGAAGGCGTGTTTGATCGAATTGGCCGCGAACTCGCTTATGATCAGCGCCATGGAAGACGCCGCGGTCGAGCGCAGGGTGACGGGGTCTGATCTGTAGTCGATTTTCACATGGCCCGGCGCGGTTTCGCGCAGAAGCCCCACGACCTTGTCGAGGTATTTATGTGCATCGACCTCATCGCGGCCGCGCACGGATTGCAGTTCACTGTGCAGCGTTGCCATGGCGTTGACGCGGCGCTGAATGCCGTCAAGCACATCGACCGTGGTTTGATCATCCAGTTGGCGGCTGTGCAGCCGGACCATGGCCGAAAGAGTCTGGAGCGAGTTCTTCACCCGGTGGTCGGCCTCGCTCATCAGCACTTCTTGCTGGCGCAGGGCAATACGAAGATCTAGCTGTTTCATCACCTGACGGGACAGCACGGACATGGCCTTGCGTTGCAGCGCGGTCAGCTGTCGCGGTTTGTTATCAAGGATGCACAGCGTGCCAAGCGGCATCCCGTCCGACGCCACCAGCAGGGCGCCCGCGTAAAAGCGCAGCCCGTCACCCGCGGTGCACAGCGGGTTGTCCGCCATCCGCGGGTCTTTGAGCGTGTCGGGAATCTCAACGAAAGGGTCTTCCAGAATCGCATGAGAGCACAGCGAGGTCTCAAGCGGCGTCTCGCGCGCGTTCAGCCCAACCTCGGCTTTGAACCACTGGCGGTCCTTGTCGATCAGGTTGATCACCGAAATGGGCGCCTCACAGATCTCGGCTGCCAGCTCGACGATTTCGTCGAACTCCGCCTCGCGCGGGGTGTCGAGGATCTCATAATTATAGAGTGTCCGCAGGCGTTGGTCCTGCTGGGGGTGAGGATCGGCGCGCAAATTAAGGCCCCTTTCTGGGTTTCCTGTTGAAGACAGGAAAGCGCCCGAAAACACAAGCAGACAATCGAAACTGTGCCTAAATCCGCGCTCCTACCTGCGACAGTTCGTCCCGCAACGGGTTCTGGATAAGAGATTGAAGCTTCGGCCTTGCATCTGTAATCATTCTAAAAGCTGAATATGGAAGGGGCCCTTCCTGTTCGCGCCAAAAGATGGAGACGCGCAATGGACTATAACGAGAAGCTCGACGCGGCGATTGCGCGCCTGCATGACGAAGGCCGCTACCGGACCTTCATCGACATCGAGCGTCGCAACGGCCAGTTCCCCCATGCGGTCTGGACCAAGCCCGACGGATCGCAGCAAGATATCACCGTTTGGTGCGGCAACGACTACCTTGGCATGGGGCAAAACCCCGTTGTGATCGAAGCAATGGAAGAGGCCCTGCGCGCGACCGGGGCAGGCTCTGGCGGCACGCGCAATATTTCTGGCACAACGGTTTACCACAAACAGCTTGAGGCCGAACTGGCCGATCTGCATGGCAAGGAAGCGGCGCTGCTGTTCACCTCGGCCTATATCGCCAACGATGCCACGCTTTCCACGCTGCCCAAGCTGTTTCCGGGGCTGATCATCTATTCCGACGCGCTGAACCATGCCTCCATGATCGAAGGGGTGCGCCGCAATGGCGGGGCCAAGCGTATCTTCCGCCATAACGATCTGGGCCATCTGCGCGAGTTGATGGAGGCCGATGACCCCGCCGCGCCCAAGCTTATTGCATTTGAATCGATCTATTCCATGGACGGTGATTTCGGCCCCATCGAAGAAATTTGCGATCTGGCCGATGAGTTCGGCGCGCTGACCTATATCGACGAAGTGCACGCCGTGGGCATGTACGGCCCGCGCGGGGCAGGGGTGGCAGAGCGTGACCGCCTGATGCACCGGCTCGACATCATCAACGGCACGCTGGCCAAGGCCTACGGCGTGATGGGCGGCTATATCGCGGCCTCGGCCAAGATGTGCGACGCGATCCGCTCCTATGCGCCGGGCTTCATCTTTACCACTTCGCTGCCGCCCGCCGTGGCGGCGGGGGCGGCGGCTTCGGTTGCCTATCTCAAACGCGCGCCCGAACTGCGCGAAAAGCACCAGCAGCAGGCCAAGGCGCTGAAACTGCGGCTCAAGGGACTGGGATTGCCGATCATCGACCACGGCAGCCATATCGTGCCCGTCATGGTGGGTAACCCGGTCCATACCAAGCTGCTGTCGGACATGCTGCTTGAAGATCACGGCATCTATGTCCAGCCCATCAACTTCCCCACCGTGCCACGCGGTACAGAGCGGCTGCGCTTCACGCCGTCGCCGGTGCATGGGCCCAAGGAAATGGACGCGCTTGTTCGCGGGATGGACACGCTCTGGTCTCATTGTGCGCTGAATCGTGCCGAAGCTGCGGGCTAACGCAGCGCTATTCGTGTTTTGCGTTGTCTTGTGGTAGCCTTTTGTCAAGAAAAGGCTACATCCGAATCGTTGGGGCGTGTTTGGATCAAAGCTACAGGCTAACAGGGACAGGGCATATTGATGATCGGGCGATGGGCCTCCAGAACCGCTGAGGACGAAACAGTCGAACCCAAAGGGTTCGATGCATTCGAATTGCGGTTGGGGGATGTCATGCGCGGTGAACGCGCCACGCTCGGTAAATCCCTGCTCGACGTGCAGCGCGAATTGCGCATCAAAGCCTCCTATATCGCGGCGATTGAGAATTGCGACCCGGGTGCATTCGACACGCCCGGTTTCATCGCGGGCTACGTGCGCTCCTACGCACGCTACCTCAACATGGACCCCGATCAGGCCTTTGCCGCATTCTGCAAGGAATCCGGTTTCGCTGTGGCGCATGGCATGTCCGCCGAAGCCTCGGTGGTTAAAAAGCCCAGTTTCGAAGAACGACGTAAGACCCCGAAAGAAGACGATCTTTTCGCCCGCCCCAATACGCCTTTCGTGCCCACGGGCGATGGGCTGCTCAGCCGGATTGAGCCCGGTGCTGTCGGCTCTTCGCTGGTGCTGATCGCGCTGATCTCTGCCATCGGCTTTGGCGGCTGGACCGTCCTGAAAGAGGTGCAGCGCGTGCAGGTGGCGCCGGTGGATCAGACCCCGATTGTGCTGTCCGACCTTGATCCGCTGGACGGGGCACTGGCCCGCGCACCAGACGCGGAAGACGATTCCGCTGCGCCCCAAAGCGTGGAAAGCCCGCGCGCTGATGCGCTCGACCGGCTTTATCGTCCGCAGGCTTTGGATGTGCCGGTATTGGTTGCGCGTGATGCGCCCATTGCCTCCATTGATCCGCGCTCCGTCAGCAATTTCCCGACCCCCGACCGCCCCGCCACGGCAGAGCCAAGCACCGCCGTGGCCGAGAATGGCACGATCGACGCTGCCATCGACGAAGCCCTGATGCTTGCCAATGCCGAGACCGATCTGCCCAGACCGCAGGTGGTTGAGCCTTTGGGAGACAAGGTGCGCATGGTCGCGGCCTATCCCTCATGGGTGCGGGTGCGCGCCGCCGATGGCACGGTGATTTTCGAAGGCGTGATGAATAAGGGCGACACATGGGATGTCCCCGTCACCGAAGAGCCGCCCTCCCTGCGGACGGGCGAATCCGGTGCGCTTTATTTCGCGATGGCAGACGGATGTTTCGGCCCTGTCGGGCCGCGTGGTGCTGTCACTTCGAATGTGCCGCTCCACGCGCAGGCGCTGGCCGAACTTTATCAGCCAGTTGACCCAAAGGCAGAGCAATCGCTGAGCCGGATGTTCGCCGATCTGGAAGGCTCGCTTGATCCTTCCGCGCTGGCGGCGATGCCCTGTCAGGGCAGCTAAGCGCGCGGGCCGTCGCTTCCCATTGCACATGATGCCCCGGCTGAATAGGTAGGGGCCATAGCTCCTGATCCCGCGAAAGGTGTCTTCATGTCGCTTCATTCCATTCGCCCTTGGCGCGATATTCCGCGTCGCAAGTCCCGGCAGATCATGGTGGGCAATGTGCCAGTGGGCGGTGATGCGCCGATCACCGTGCAGACCATGACGAATACGCTGACCACTGATGTGGCCGCCACCATCCAACAGGTGCAGACCGCCGCCGATGCGGGCGCGGATATCGTGCGGGTTTCGGTCCCGGATGAGGCGTCTTCCAAAGCCCTGCGTGAGATCGTGCGCGAGGTGTCTGTGCCCATCGTGGCGGACATTCATTTCCATTACAAACGCGGGATCGAGGCCGCCGAGGCCGGTGCCGCCTGCCTGCGCATCAACCCCGGCAACATCGGTGACGAAAAGCGCGTGCGCGAGGTCATCAAGGCCGCGCGGGACCATAATTGCTCCATTCGGATCGGCGTGAATGCAGGCTCGCTGGAGCGGCATTTGCTGGAGAAATACGGCGAACCTTGCCCCGATGCGATGGTGGAAAGCGGGTTGGATCATATCAAGATCCTGCAAGATAACGATTTCCACGAGTTCAAGATTTCCTGCAAAGCGTCCGACGTCTTCATGGCCGCCGCCGCCTACCAACAGCTTGCCGATGCCACTGACGCGCCCATCCACCTTGGTATTACCGAGGCAGGCGGACTGATGTCGGGCACGATTAAGTCGGCCATCGGTTTGGGCAATCTGCTGTGGAGCGGGATTGGTGACACGATCCGTGTTTCTCTGTCGGCCGATCCGGTCGAAGAGGTGAAAGTTGGCTATGAGATCCTTAAATCTCTCGGTCTGCGGCATCGCGGTGTGAACATCATCTCTTGCCCCTCCTGCGCGCGGCAAGGGTTTGACGTGATCAAGACCGTCGAGGCTTTGGAAAAACGGCTGGAGCATATCAAGACGCCAATGAGCCTCAGCATCATTGGCTGTGTGGTGAATGGCCCCGGTGAGGCGCTGATGACCGATGTGGGTTTCACCGGCGGTGGGGCCGGGTCTGGCATGGTCTATCTCGCGGGGAAACAGAGCCATAAGCTTGGGAATGAGGGCATGATCGAGCATATCGTGGAACAGGTCGAAGAACGCGCGGCGCAGATTGAGGCTGAAGCGGTGAAAGCGGCGGAATAGGGTAGTGGCTGGGCCGCTGGCCGGGTGGCGGCGGACAGGGTGCGCTGCGGTATTTTTAAAAGGATGAAGATGATGGGGGGCGCGTGAACCGGGAGGGGCGCGTGCTTTTTGGCTGTTTGGAAGCTGTTCTTAATCAGCAGGTTGGTGGTGAAGGTTAATGTGGTTGGGGGTGAGGTATTTCTCTAGGACCACGGGCGGCATGTGGCCGTTGAGCACCATCTCAGGCAGTACGTAGAAGGGGGCGGCGTCGAGCCCTAGGGCGGCGGCCCAGCGGGCGGCCTGGGGCATGTGCAGTTCGTGTTGAATGAATGTCAGCCCGTAGCGCTTTGTAATTTCGGTTAATTCTTTGACGGCGGTATTGCAGGTATCGCAGTCTTGCGCGGTGAAGAGCGCCACGGCGTGGCCTGCCAGAAGCTCGGGGGCGAGGCGTTCGAGCAGGGTTAGGTCGTCTTGAATATATTGCCGCATTTCGGATTGCGCGGGCTGTGGCGCTGCCAAGGCTTTGGCGATGACATCGCCATTCGCCAAAATCGCCGCGCGCAATTCACTGTCAAAGGCGGCACGCGTGGTGGGGTCGAGCGTTTGAAGATCACCCGCCCCGGCAGGCAGGGCCAGCGCAAGAGCTGCTATGGCTGCCGGGGCGCGCATTTTTAGCCGCGTTTTTCGTCCACCAGCGCCATCATCTGATCGTAGGGCAGGTAGCCGCGTAGCATTTCATCTTGCATGACAAAGGTGGGGGTGCCGGTGATCTGCAGCTTTTGCGCTAACGCGCGGGTCTGGGTGATTTCCTGTATGACTTCATCGCTGTCCATCTTGGCTTCAATCGCCGGGACATCCAGATCAAAGCTTTCGCCCAAGCGGCGCAGCGCGGGCAGGGAGACCTCACCGTTGAAGGCCATCAGAGCGTCGTTCAATTGCTTGTAGGCATCGCCGCCCGCGACCTGTTTGGTCGCCACGGCAAAGCGCGAGGCCAGCATGGATTGATCGCCAAGGATTGGGAATTCTTTGACGATCAATTTGATATTACCGTCAGTTTCCAGTAGCTTGGCCACTTCGCCATGGGCGCGTTTGCAATAGCCGCAGCGGTAGTCGAGAAATTCGACCAGCGTGATGTCGCCATCCGGGTTGCCACCGACCCAGGAATAACCGTCGTCGAAAATTTCATCTGCGTTGGCGGTGACCAGATCAAAATCGGCCTGCATCTGCGCTTCGGCCTGACGGTTTTGCATCTGCTCAACCGCTTGCAGGATCACCTCGGGGTTTTCCATCAGATAGGCGCGGACTTCGGCGCGGAACTGTGCGCGCTCGGCGTCGGTCAGCTCGGTCAGGTCCATGGCCCCGGCGGGGGCGGCAAGGGTCAGTGCGCTGGCAAAGGCAGGGGCGGTGAGGCGGGCGAACATGGGCGGTCCTTTCGGTAGGTCTGCGAAATAGGGGCCAAGGGTTGACGCCCGGCATCAGGCGCGGTGAAAGCATATGCCGAGAGTAGGAGCAAGCCCATGCGCAATTCAACCAGGTCCGCCGTTGATCCCTTTATCGTGATGGACGTGATGCAGGCCGCCAGCGCCGCCGAAGAAGCCGGCCGTCACATCATTCATATGGAGGTCGGCCAGCCCGGCACAGGCGCACCCAAAGGGGCGGCCGAGGCGTTGACAAAAGCCATGGGGGAAGGCGCGCTTGGCTATACCGTGGCGCTTGGCTTGCCCGCGCTGCGCGCACGGATCGCACAGATGTATGGGGAATGGTACAACGTGGATCTGGACCCGGCGCGGGTGGTGATCACGCCCGGATCCTCAGGCGGGTTTCTGCTGGCCTTTACCGCGCTGTTTGATTCCGGTGACAGAGTGGGCATCGGCGCGCCGGGCTATCCCAGTTACCGCCAGATCCTGCGCGCCTTGGGGATGCAGCCGGTCGATCTGCCCGCCGCACCGGAAAACCGCTACCAACCTGTGGCGGCGGATTTCGCGGGCGAAGACCTGCGCGGGTTGCTGGTGGCCTCACCTGCCAACCCCTCGGGCACGATGCTGGATCGGCCCGCGTTGTCGGCGCTGACGGATGCCTGTGTGGCCAATGATATGTCCTTCATCTCGGATGAGATTTACCATGGCATTGAATATGACAAGAAGGCCGTGACCGCGCTGGAGGTCACCGACGACTGCTATGTGATCAATTCTTTCTCCAAGTATTTCTCGATGACCGGCTGGCGCGTAGGTTGGATGGTGGTCCCCGAAGATCAGGTGCGCGTGGTTGAGCGGATCGCGCAGAACATGTTCATCTGCGCCCCCCATGCCAGCCAGATCGCGGCGCTGGCGGCGATGGACTGCGATGATGAATTGCAGGCCAATCTGGCGGTCTATCGCCGCAACCGCGACCTGATGATCACCGGGTTGAAAGAGGCTGGGTTCACCGACATCGCGCCGCCCGATGGGGCGTTTTATGTATATGCAGATGTCTCCCGCTTTACCGAGGACAGCCGGGCTTTCGCCGCTGAGATTCTGGAGAAGGCGGGCGTCGCCGTGACCCCCGGTCTCGATTTCGACCCGGCGCGGGGACATAAGACTCTGCGCTTTTCCTATGCGCGCAGCACCGCGGATATGGAAGAGGGCATCGCCCGGCTCAAAGCCTTTATGGCCACACGCTGAGCGCTGGTTTGCACGCGCGGCAGGTGGTAGAAGGGCGAAAACGGGCAGGGTGATCAATCATGCGGGCAATTCTTAAGGGACTGGCAGTGGTGCTGGCTTGTGCGGTGCCGGTGGCCGGAGCCGCGCAGGAGTTGACCGCGCTGGCGCGGGTCGATCCGGTGGAGAGCGCGGTGAAAGACGGTTGGTTTGGGAAAACCGACCTGACCGTGGCGCTGAGCCAAGGGGTGCCTTTCCGGGTTTTCCTGTTGGATGATCCTGCCCGGCTGATCGTCGATTTCCGTGAGGCCGATTGGTCAGAGGTGGCGCGTGGTGACCTGCTGAAGAAGCCGGGCCGCATCTCTGCCCTGCGCTTTGGCGCGTTTCAGCCGGGGTGGTCGCGGTTGGTGGCGGATTTGGCCGAACCGATGATCCCTGCAGAAATCGGCATGCCGGTGGATGCAAGCAGCGGTAAGGCGCGGCTTGAAATTACGTTGGAAACCGTCACGGCGGAGGTCTTTGCCAAGGCCGCGGGCGTGCCCGTGGATCCCGATTGGACCACCGCGCTCACCGCCCCGCCAAAGCCAGCGGCGGTGGATAAGGACAGCTTTACCATCGTGTTGGACCCCGGTCACGGCGGCATTGACCCCGGCGCGCAGCGCGAGGGGCTGGATGAAAAAGACCTGATGCTGAACTTCGCCCGCGATCTGCGCGATGCGCTGCGGCGCAAGGGCGTGGATGTGCTGCTGACCCGTGACGATGATATCTTTGTAGCGCTGGAGCACCGGGTGGCCATCGCCCATCAGGCCGAGGCGGACCTTTTCATTTCACTCCACGCCGACAGCCTGTCACAGGGCGGGGCGAGCGGGGCCACGGTCTATACGCTTTCGGATGATGCCAGCGACGTGGCGACCGAACATCTTGCCGCGCGGCATGACCGGTCCGACATCATCGCGGGTGCGGATTTGACCGGCTCGGATGATCAGGTGGCGGGTATCTTGCTTGATCTTGCCCGCCAAGAGACCGAGCCGCGTTCGGATGCTTTGGCTGCGACTTTGGTCGAAGGCATGCGTGCGGCGGGCGGGCCGATGAACAGCCGACCGCTGCGGCGTGCCGGGTTTTCGGTCTTGAAGTCCGCAGATATCCCATCGGTTCTGGTCGAAGTGGGGTTCCTCAGTTCGAAACGGGATCTGACCAATCTGCGCGATCCGGTGTGGCGCGCGTCGATGGTGAGCGCCATGGCGGATGCGATCGTTGCGTGGCGTGATCAGGATGCGGCGCTCAAGCCCTTGATCAGAAAGTAAATTAGAATGATATGGCCGCTTTGGCGATGGGCGAACATTCGCCCTCGCTGGCGGCCATGTGTTTTGACCCGAGCCAGTGCATCCTGTATAGGCTCGAAACTGTTCCTAGCCAATGGTGGTCCGCGCGCGTGTTTCGATTTGTTCTGTCCTTTTTCGGGGGGATTTTTACCACCCTGACCCTGAGCGTCGGCATGGTGGCTTTGACCATCGGGGCGGTGTTCTGGATGTATGGTCGGGATTTGCCCAGCCATGAGTCGCTGGCGCAATATACGCCGCCGACGATCAGCCGGATTTACTCGGGCCAAGGCCGTTTGATCGATGAATTCGCCAAGGAGCGCCGTCTTTTTGCACCCGCCAACACCATCCCGGATCTGGTGAAACAGGCGTTCATCTCGGCGGAAGACAAGAACTTTTACACCCACGAAGGCTATGACCTGCGCGGCATCGGTGCAGCGGCGGTGGATGCGGTCAAATCGCGTGGCCGCGATGTGCGCGGTGCCTCGACCATCACCCAACAGGTGATGAAGAACTTCCTGCTGTCGGGTGACCGCCGGGCCGAGCGCAAGATCAAAGAGATCATCCTCGCCACCCGCATCGAAGAGACGCTGAGCAAAGAGAAGATCCTAGAGCTTTACCTGAACGAGATTTTCCTCGGGCAGAACTCCTATGGCGTGGCCGCGGCCAGCCAGACCTATTTCAACAAAACGTTGAGCGAGTTGGCCCCGCATGAGGCGGCCTTCCTCGCGTCGCTGCCCAAGGCGCCGTCGGATTACCACCCGGTGCGCCGCAAGGACCGCTTGCTGGCCCGTCGGAACTTCGTGCTGCGCGAGATGAAAGAGAACGGCTATATCTCGGAAGCGGCTTATGAGACGGAAGTGGCGCTGCCGCTGCGCTCGGTCCAGAACGGTGATTTTGAAAGCTTCAAGGCCGAGCTGCCGCCGCGCGATTACTTCACCGATGAAATTCGCCGTCAGCTCAGCGAGAACTTCGGCGAGGGTGAGTTCTTTACCGGCGGTTTGACCGTGCGCGCGACCATCGACAACGAAATGCAGCCCATCGCCGCCAATGCGCTGCGCCGTCAGTTGGAGCAATATGATCGCGGGCAGGGCATCTGGCGCGGTACGCGGTTCGAAATTCCCGCTGATCAGTTGACCAGCGAAGAGAAGTGGCGCGCCGCTCTCGCGGACCTGCGGGTGCCGCGCGACATCGATCTGGAGAACCAGTGGTATCCCGCCGTGGTGCTGGAGGTCGGCAATAGCGATGCGCGGATCGGCATCGAAGGGGTCGACGAAGACGAAGATGGTCACTGGATCCCTGCCGATGATGTGCAATGGGCGCGCAAGCGCTTGGACGATGGCAAACTGGCCTCCAAGGCTCAGGTGGCGGGCGATCTGCTTGAGGTTGGCGAAGTGGTGTTGGTGCGCCGCATGACCTCCGATAGTGACGGTTCCTTCATCCGCTGGACGCTGCGGCAGGTGCCCGAAGTGCAGGGCGGTTTCGTCGCCATGGACGTGCACACGGGCCGGGTGATCGCGATGCAGGGCGGGTTCTCTTATCAGGCGAGCGTGTTCAACCGCGCGACCCAAGCCAAACGGCAGCCGGGGTCGAGCTTTAAGCCCTTCGTCTATGCCTCCGCGCTCGACAGTGGCTATAGCCCGGCGACCATCGTGGTAGACGCACCTATTGAGATCAACACGCCGCAGGGCGTCTGGCGGCCCCAGAACGCCTCGCATAAATTCTATGGCCCCACACCCCTGCGCACCGGGATCGAACAGTCGCGCAACCTGATGACCATCCGTCTGGCGCAAGAAGTCGGGATGGATGTGGTCGGCAGTTATGCGGAGCGGTTCGGCGTTTATGACGATCTGGCGCCGTTGCTGTCAAACGCGCTCGGCAGTCAGGAAACCACGCTTTATCAAATGGTATCGGCCTATGCGATGTTCGCCAACGGCGGGGAGCGGGTGCAGCCCACGTTGGTTGACCGGGTGCAGGACCGCTATGGCCGCACCGTCTACAAACATGACGAACGCAAGTGCTACGACTGTGAGCAGATCAACCTCGTGCCCGGCGAAGCGCCGCGGATCATTTCCAACCGCGAGCGGGTGATGGACCCGGTGACGGCCTATCAGCTGACCTCAATGATGCGCGGCGTGGTAGAGCGCGGCACGGCCCGCAATGCCATCAATCTGCCGGTGCCGATCGCGGGCAAGACCGGCACCACCAACGATGAGAAAGACGCATGGTTCGTCGGCTTTTCGTCCAACGTGGTGGCAGGCTGCTACATCGGTTTCGACACGCCGCGCCCGATGGGCCGGGGCGCGGGCGGCGGGCGGCTTTGCGCGCCGGTCTTCCAGCGCTTCATGTCTGAGGCGATCAAGAAATACGGCGGCGGTGACTTTGCGGTCCCCGAACAGTGCCGCTTTATCAAGATCGACCGTTTCAGCGGCGCGCGGCTGAGCGATAACGCCTCGGGTGGTAATGTGGTGTCGGAATGTTTCCGCGATGGCGAAGAGCCGCTGTTTGGCATCTCCTTCGATGGCGGCTTTGCCATGGGGACGGACCTGCCATTGGTCGAGGAACTGGGCGGCTCGGCTGCATCGTCTTCGCGTCAGGTCACCACATCGACGGGCAAAAAGGCCACCGTTGGCCCCAAGGCAAGCTTTGGCACGCTGAGCTCGGGCGGGCTTTACTAATCAGGTCGGCGGGGCGAAGGCGCGCTTTGCCTCCCCCTACTTGCCGCCGCTGGCGGGCTGGTCTATCTCTCGTGCGGCTCCGGTTTTCGGGGCCGCATTACTTATCAAAGGCAGGCACACATGCGCGCAGAGGCACAGAATACCGCGGACCAGATCAGCAAATCGCTGGAATTGCTGGCCCAGCGACTGGATGTGGAGACCGCGCCCTACCGGCTGGAAGAATTCAACGCCCGCGTCGAAGACCCGAACCTTTGGGACAACCCTGATGCCGCGCAAAAGCTGATGCGTGAGCGCCAGTCGCTGGTGGATGCCATCGACACCTATGAGGGCATCAAACAGGAACTGGCCGACAACGTCGAACTGATCGGGTTGGGCGAGATGGAAGAGGACGAGGAGGTCATCTCCGACGCCGAGGCCGCGCTGAAGGCGCTGGCGGAAAAGGCCGCCCAAAAGGAACTCGAAGCGCTGCTGAATGGTGAGGCTGACAGCAACGACACCTTCCTAGAGATCAACGCAGGCGCGGGCGGTACTGAAAGCTGCGACTGGGCCAGCATGTTGGCGCGGATGTATGTCCGTTGGGCCGAGAAGAAAGGCTATAAAGTCGATCTTCAGGCCGAAAGCGCGGGCGACGAGGCGGGCATCAAATCCGCGACCTATAAGATTGAAGGGCACAACGCCTACGGCTGGCTGAAGTCCGAAAGCGGCGTGCACCGTTTGGTGCGCATTTCGCCCTTCGACTCGGCAGCCAAGCGGCACACCTCTTTCACCTCCGTGAAGGTCTACCCGGTGGTCGACGACAATATCGAGATCGAGGTGAACCCTTCGGACATCCGCATCGACACCTACCGGTCGTCCGGCGCGGGCGGTCAGCACGTCAACACCACCGACTCGGCGGTGCGGATCACCCACCATCCCACGGGCATCGTCGTGACCTCTTCGGAAAAGTCGCAGCACCAGAACCGCGACATCGCCATGAAAGCGCTTAAATCGCGGCTTTATCAGATGGAGTTGGACAAGCGTTCGGCGCTGGTCAACGAAGCGCATGAGAACGCGGGCGATGCGGGCTGGGGCAACCAGATCCGGTCCTATGTTTTGCAGCCCTATCAAATGGTGAAAGACCTCCGGACCAATTACGAGACATCGGACACCAAGGGCGTGCTCGACGGTGATCTGGATGGGCTGATGGGGGCAACGCTGGCGCTGGCAGTCTCGGGCAAAAGCCGGGCCGAGGCACAGGGCGACTGAGCCCGCACGTCCCCCTTCATGGAATAATATGTAGCAATAGGGGGACATGATGGATTTGCAAGATTGGGACGCTTCGGACCTGTCCGAGGCGCTGGCCGCGCGCAGGATTTCTGCGGTTGAACTGATGCAGGCGTCACTTGCGCGGATCGAGGCGGTGAATGGCAAGGTGAATGCCGTCGTCTCCCTCCGCGACCGTGACACATTGCTGGCCGAGGCAGAGGCGTCCGACGCCAGCTCGCGCAAGGGTTGGCTGCATGGTATCCCCATGGCGATCAAGGATTTGGCTGACGCAGAGGGGCTGCCAACGTCTCAAGGGTCCCCGCTTTTCGGTGCCCAGCCGGCCGAGCGGGATCATCCCGCTGTTGCGCGGCTTCGCGCGGCAGGGGCAATCATCATCGGCAAAACCAACACGCCGGAGTTTGGCCTCGGCAGTCATACGTTCAATACGGTCCATGGCGCGACGTGCAACCCTTATGACCTAGGCCGCTCGGCTGGCGGTTCCTCGGGCGGGGCGGCAGCGGCACTGGCGGCGCGGATGGTCGCCGTCGCCGATGGGTCCGATATGATGGGATCCCTGCGCAATCCGGCGGGCTGGAACAACGTCTACGGGATGCGGCCGACATGGGGCAGGGTGCCGTCGGACGATGGCGGCGATCTGTTTCTGCACCAGCTTTCAACCTTGGGTCCGATGGCGCGCAGCCCCCGTGACCTCGCCGCCCTTCTTGATGTGATGAGCGGCGCCGACCCGCGCCAACCTCTGACCCGCTCCGGCCCGGATACGGCCCCGGATATCGACGCGGGCCTGCCCGCGCAGCGTGTGGGCTGGCTGGGCGATTGGGGCGGTGCCTTCCCCTGCGAGCCGGGGATCATTAACCTGAGTGAAGCCGCCTTGAACCGTTTGGCCGGGCTGGGGCATGAGGTCACACCCATCGCCGCGCCTTTTGATGCAGATGCGATGTGGGAAAGCTGGATCACGTTGCGGTCCTTTGCCGTGGCGGCGTCGTTGGGCTCGATCTACGACGATCCGGCGCGGCGGGACGGGTTGAAACCCGCTGCGCAATGGGAGGTCGCGCGCGGGCAGGGGTTCTCTGCCTCTGATATCCAGCGCGCCAGCGGCATCCGATCCGATTGGTTCCGCGCGGCACATGCTCTGTTTAAAGAGGTCGACGTTCTGGTGCTGCCTTCCGCGCAGGTCTGGCCTTTCGACGTCGAAATGGTGCACCCGACCGAAATCAATGGCCAGCCGATGGACAGCTATCACCGTTGGATGCAGGTTGTGGTGCCCGCAAGCCTGATCGGTCTGCCGGTGGTGAATATTCCTGCAGGTTTTGACAGTCGCGGCCTGCCTTTGGGGCTGCAACTGATTGGCAAACGCGGCAACGATGCGCGCTTGTTGCGACTGGCGCAGGGCTGGCATCAGGCGACAGGCTATCCGCAGGCGCAGCCACCCCGGCTGTAGCAGGCCTCAATTGAACGGCGCGTCGGGCTGAAGCAGGCGGCGGTGATAGGGCATCAGGGCGTCGATGTCGATAAATCCCGCCTGCCGCGCTGCGGGCAGCACCGTTTTGGGATCCTTGCCAATATATTCGTAGGTCAGCCGCGTCACCCGCGCGCCCGCGGCACTTTCGGGCGCGGTGCGGGTGACATATCCCACCCAAAAGTTATTCTCGAAAGAGGCGACACGGTTGAGGTAGTTGAACGACCCGGTCAGCGTGCGACGCCGCGATACGACGATGGAAACGCCATTCTCTTGCTGCGAGACGATGCCGCGATATTCGCGCGCCGTGGGGCTGGTGGGCAGCCCTTGCTGGCGCAGGGAATGCGCGCTCTCATAACCCCGCAGGAAGGTGCTGCTGCCGTCGCGCTTAATGTAGACGACCCCGGTCACGAACCTGTCGTGATCCAGAAACGACCGCCGTGCGAAGCGGTAAAAGCCGCTGGGAAAATCCGCCTCGGGCACGTTCTGAACCCCGGTCCCAAGGAAGTCCCGCAGGAAACTGTTGTTGATCGGATCTTGGTTGAGCGAAATCTCGGTGACCGGCTCCAACAACACCCGCGCATCGATTTCAAAAAAGCGGCAGATCCGGGCCAGCACGTCAGGCCGAGGGAAGCTTTCGCCCGAAAGGTAGCGGTTGAACTGCGTACGGTTGATCCCAAGTTGCCGGGCAAGATCGGAGATCGACGTATATTCCGCCGCCAACTGGCGCAGATTGGCGCCGAACATGCTGCGAAGTTTCGAGGGGGAGCGGTTGGAAGCGGACATGCGGCCTCGTTCTGATTTGCGACGCAGCCGAAGAATACAGGCTGTTATGGCCAGAGGATTGACCTGCTGACGCGAAGGCGCATCAGAGGTGACGCTGATTTGTGGTTGACCCTACTGGAACCGACACAAAATGCAAGCGGGCGTTGCATTTTAACCTATGTTACACCTTTTTGGATTGTCGCAGAATGAAGGTCAATTATCAGAAGCGGGGGGTACTATGATTGGTGTAGTTCTGTGGAGCGATAATGCCGCTGGCAAAGCAGTGTTCTGGTGCGAAGATCAAGGCGATCTTGCCTATTACGAAGAGCCTGCGATCTGTATGGGGCACGGTTCGGGGTTCGACCCGGGCGACATGGTACAGTTCGGCATCACAGTGCATCGCAAACTCCGTATCGCCGACAACCCTCGGGTGGTTCTGGAAGATGCGGCCTCACATCTGCCCGACGCCCTGCGCCACGATAGTCCCGCGGTGCAAGAGCCGCAGGCGGCAAAACCGCGCGGGGGCGCTCAGATCATACCCTTTACGACCAAGCCCGGACCGCGCCGATGCGGCGCGGCCCAGCTCAAAGCCTGACTCCCAACCCGATCAGACCCCGCGGGCGAGAGCGGCAACGCCCGTGCGGGCAACATCAGCCAGCCCAAGCGGGCGCATCAATTCGGCAAAAGCGTCAATTTTGTCCGGCGCGCCGGTGATTTCGAAAACAAAGCTTTCCAGCGTGCTGTCGACCACATTGGCGCGGAAGATATCCGCAAGCCGCAGCGCTTCGACCCGGTGGTCGCCCTTGCCGACAACCTTGAAGATCGCCAATTCACGCTCAACGCTTGGGCCTTCGACGGTGAGGTCATGCACCTCATGCACGGGCACGATCCGACCGACCTGCGCCTTGATCTGTTCGATCACCTGCGGCGTGCCGCTGGTGACGATGGTGATGCGTGACAGATGCCCGGTGTGGTCCACCTCGGCCACGGTCAGGCTGTCGATGTTATAGCCACGCCCCGAGAACAGGCCAATCACCCGCGCCAGCGCGCCGGGTTCGTTCTCGACCAGCACTGCAAGCGTGTGTTTTTCGACCACATCCGAGAAATTGGGCCGTAGGTTATAGGCGGAATGCGAGGTCGCGCCTTTTTTGATTTTCAGAGCTGCCATGTCTTTGTCCTTTTATCTAGCTGCGGGAATTTTTTAAAAATTCCCGGTCGTTTTCTTTGAAAGAAAACGGGTCACACCAGCACTGAGCCTTTTGCGTCGATCACACCTTGGGTCTCATGATCCCCCGGCAGCAACATTTCGTTATGCGCCTTGCCGCTTGGGATCATCGGGAAGCAATTCTCATGCTTCTCGACCAGACAGTCAAAGATCACAGGCCCGTCGTAGTTGATCATCTCCTTGATCGCGTCATCCAGATCGTCGGGGTCGTGGCAGATAATTCCCTTGGCGCCAAAGGCTTCGGCCAGTTTGACGAAATCGGGCAGGGCTTCGGACCAGCTTTGCGAATAGCGCTCGCCGTGCAGCAGTTCCTGCCACTGGCGGACCATGCCAAGGCGTTCGTTGTTGAGTATGAACTGTTTGACCGGCAGGCCGAATTGCATCGCCGTGCCCATCTCTTGCATGTTCATCAGCCACGAGGCTTCGCCCGCCACATTGATCACGAGGGCGTCAGGATGGGCCATCTGCACCCCGATGGAGGCCGGGAAACCATAGCCCATGGTCCCGAGGCCACCGCTCGTCATCCAGCGGTTCGGCTCTTCAAAACCAAGGTATTGCGCGGCCCACATCTGGTGTTGGCCCACTTCCGTGGTGATATAGCGGTCGTGGTCTTTAGTTAGGGCTTCGAGCCGCGTCAGCGCGTGCTGGGGTTTGATGACCTTGCCGGATTGGGTGAATTTCAGACAATCTTTCGCGCGCCATTCCTCAATCTTGGACCACCATTTGGAGAGCCCTTCGCTATTGGTCTTGCGGCCGCGCGATTTCCAGACCTTCAGCAGGTCTTCGAGCACATGGCCTACGTCACCGACGATTGGAATGTCGATGCGGATCACCTTGTTGATCGACGAGGGGTCGATGTCGATATGCGCCTTGGTGGATTTGGGGCTGAAACTGTCGATGACGCCGGTGATCCGGTCGTCGAACCGCGCGCCGATGTTGATCATCAAATCGCAGTCATGCATCGCCATATTGGCTTCATACAGCCCGTGCATCCCCAGCATGCCGAGCCATTTGTCACCGGACGCAGGGTATGCGCCGAGACCCATCAACGTCGATGTGATCGGGAAACCCGTGGCATCGACCAATTCGCGCAGCAACTGGCTTGCCGCCGGGCCGGAGTTGATAACGCCGCCGCCCGTGTAGAAGATCGGGCGCTTGGCCGTCTCCATCGCCGCCACCAGTTCGGTGATCTCTTCCATATTGCCTTTGACCTGCGGCTGATAGCGCGAGGTTGAGGGTTTGGGGGACTCGTAGCTGCCGGTCGCAAATTGCACGTCTTTAGGAATGTCGATCAGCACCGGACCGGGGCGGCCGTGGGTGGCGACGTGGAAGGCCTCATGCAGCGTGGCACCCAGATTGTCGGTCTCTTTCACCAGCCAGTTGTGCTTGGTGCAGGGGCGGGTGATGCCTACGGTGTCTGCTTCCTGAAAGGCGTCAGAGCCGATCATAAAGGTCGGCACCTGGCCGGTCAGCACCACCAGCGGAATCGAGTCGAGCAGCGCATCCGTCAGGCCGGTGACCGCGTTGGTGGCACCGGGGCCGGAGGTCACCAGCACAACGCCGGGTTTGCCGGTCGAGCGGGCATAGCCTTCGGCGGCATGGACCGCTCCCTGCTCGTGGCGCACCAGAACGTGTTTGATCGAGTTCTGCTGAAAGACCTCGTCGTAAATCGGTAGCACCGCGCCACCGGGATATCCAAAGACGGTGTCCACACCCTGGTCAATCAGGGCTTGGACGATCATTTTCGCTCCGGTCATCTGGCGTTTCATCTTGGGTGCTCCGTAAGGCAGGTTATTGGCGTTTGGCATAAAAAAACCCCCGGTCTGACGGGGGCGCATGGGAAGGATTATGGTTAACCGTTACCGGCCCATGCGCGTGTGTCCTACAATAATGACTAGGTCGATCATCTCAGGGGTCCTCTTAGCGTGGCGTGAGATTATGAGGGGGAAAGGGGGGCGTCAACAGCGAAATGCCGAAAATCTTGTGCTTGGGTGGGGATTAATTGCTCTTTTATTTCGCCGAGGCGCCATTTTGGGTTCTTTTCGCAAAGAAATCGGCCCTCTGGTGAATTTTATTGAATTGCTAGGGCGTTTTGATGCGCATGATTCAATCTGGCAGCCCAATGGTCCGCTCCGGTTGCGCGCAAAATCTGTAGGCTGGCTCAGCGCCTTAGCGCGGGCTGACATCCGGCAGGGTGATATTGGCCACCTGCTCGGCAATGGGATCATTGCTGAGCGGATGCTGGTCGGGCACGAAACCCTCAGGGTCGCGCATCTTTTGCCACTGCCCGCCCATATAAACCTCAAGACCCGAGAACTTGGCCTTGTACCCCATCTTTTGACTGCCCGGCACCCAGTAGCCAAGGTAGACATAGGGCAAACCCGCCGCGCGGGCGATTTCGATGTGGTCGAGGATGATGTAATTGCCCAGCCCGTTGCGGGGCCGGTCGGGGGTGTAGAAGGAATAGACCATGCTCACCCCGTCGCCCAAGACATCCGTCAGGCAGACGCCGACCAGCGCGTTATCGGCCTCGGGGTCGGTATATTCGATGACCCGACTGCGGATCGGGGTTTCCTCGATCATTGCGGCGAATTCAAAGACATCCATATCCGCCATGCCGCCATCCGCATGGCGGCTGTCGAGGTAGCTGCGGAAGAGGTCATATTGCTCTTCCGTAGCCCAAGGAGAGGTGGCGCGCCGCTCAAGCCCCGCGTTGCGGTTCAGAATGCGGCGCTGGCTTTTGCTGGGGCGAAAGGCCGCCACGTCGATCCGCGCCGACAGGCAGGCAGCGCAATCGGCGCAAGACGGGCGGTAAAGGACGTTCTGAGAGCGGCGGAACCCTTGGCTTGATAGGCTGTCATTCAGGCGCGCGGCATTGTCGCCCTGAAGGGCGGTGAACAGCTTGCGCTCCATCCGGCCCTCCAGATAGGGGCAGGGCTGCGGCGCTGTGACATAGAATTGCGGTGTCAAAGGCAGTGTATGTCGCATGGGTTTCCAGCATTTATCGGAGGATGCTATCAACCCCCCCCCGCTGCGCCAAGGGCAAATTTGCGTGATGTCTTAACGGCTGAGGCGGCGATTTACCGGCACGGTGCCAAGCGCCATATCCGTGAGGCTTTGACGGCGGGCCGTGGTGCAGATCAACACGACCGAGACGACCTGAATGATCGTGACCGTCATCGACAGCGAATAGCCGATGGTGTGCAAAAGCGCGGTCATGAAATCAAAGGGCCGGTCGCGGTGGTCGCGCAGCTCCATCGCCATCAGGCGCATGCCCCATGTGGCCGACCCGCTGGTCAGCGTCGCCACGCGGTAGGCAAAACCCACCACAAGCGTCAGAAAGGGGAAAAAGAACAGCCCGGTAAAGGCGGTGAAGGGCAGGATCAGCAGGCAAAAGACGATGACAAGCGTCACATCGACGATCCAAGCCATCAGCCGCTTGCCAGCGATGCCGTCATAGAATTGCGGGTGTAGATCAGGGTCGGGGGTCTGGGTCATGTCGCTTCCTGCGAAAGGCCCCCCGGCGCGCGGGCCGGGAGGCGGGGTCAGGGTGGGGTCAGGCGCTTGTGGGCGTCTCGTCCCGCTTGGCGCGCTCGTCCATGAACTGGTCGAACTCGGCCTTGTCCTTGGCTTCGCGCAGACGCTCAAGGAAAGCCTCAAAATTGCCCTGTTCCTCTTCCAAACGGCGCAGCGTGTCGGCCTTATAGGCGTCAAAGGCGCTGTTGCCGGTGTTGCGCGACATCATCGCGCGGCTGGATTTGCGGCTGCAGGATTTCGAAGAGAACATGCGTTTGCTCCAAGTCATATAGGCAAGAAGGGCGAGGCCGAGGGGCCAGAAGAAGATGAATCCGAGCACCATGGCGGCGATCCATGCGCCTTTGCCGCGTGCGTCCATCCAGCTTTCGGCCCGCGCCAGCCAGCTGCTGCGGGGGGCATAGGTCGGGTCGGTGGTCACTGTCGTCATTGTTGAGCCTTTCAGTCGTGACGGGCCTGTCGCCGGCCCGGGCGTTTCGGATGATGTGAATGTCTTTCACATTGAATAGATCGGCACGCCGGGGCCCTTTCGCAAGGGTCTATGTGAATGTTTTTTACATTACTTAGGAAACGACAGTAAAATCAGTAACCTGCGCGCCGGAAAGCTGCGCCATTTTCTGCGGCTCAAGGCTGAAAACGTGGTGCGGCGTGCCCGCAGCGGCCCAGACCAGCGGGAATTGCAGCAGATTTCGGTCAAACCAAGCGCGGGGTGGCGTGGTATGGCCGAGCGGTGCCACGCCGCCGATAGCAAAGCCGGTCTGCGCCCGGATCAGCGCGGCATCGGCCTTGCCCAGTGGTTCCCCGGCCAAAGCTGCTGCGCGGTCCAGATCGACCTGCTGCGCGCCCGCAGTGATGAAAAGCAGCGCCGCGCCGCTGTTTTCGCCGCGAAGGACGATAGATTTGGCAATCTGGTCGACCGCACAGCCAAGTGCGGTGGCCGCATCGACCGCCGTGCGTGCTAGGGCCGTCTCGCGGATTTCCGGCGTCACCCCTGCGGCCTCAAGCGTGGCGCGGACCCGTTTCAAACTCTTGCTCATTCTCTGCCCCTTGCTGTATCGCGCCACCTTAGGGCGCGCGCCAAAGTCGTAGCAAGGCCGCGCCGTGCCGCAACCCCCATTGACGCCGCTTGGATCAGCCCGCAAAGCTGGCCCCATGACAGACCCATCGCTTGCCGCCCGGATCACCCGCTCTCCCCGCATCTATCACCGCGAACGCGCGCAGGATGCGGCGGCGCTCTTGCCCGATCTTGCGCCGGACCTGCGCGAGATGATCTCGGCTGCCGCCTCTACCGCGCCCTATCTAATGGCGCTTTTGGAGAAGGAGGCGGCTTGGCTTGGCGAGGCCGTGGAAAACCCCGAGGCCGCTCTGGCCGCCAATTGCGCCGCGGCGGCGGAATTTGCGCCCGACCGGCTGGCCGATGGGCTACGGCAGGGCAAGCGGCGCATGGCGCTTCTGACCGCGCTGGCCGATCTGGGCGGGGCATGGTCGCTGGAAGAGGTGACTGGCGCGCTGACCGATTACGCCGATGCCGCTTGCGGTGCGGCCCTGCGGGCGGGGCTGGCGGCACAGATCAAACGCGGCAAACTGCCGGGGATGACGATGGACGATCTGGCCGACTGCGCGGGCATGGTTGTCTTTGCCATGGGTAAAATGGGCGCGCGGGAACTGAATTATTCCTCCGACATCGATCTTATTTGCGTCTTCGACGAAAGCCGCTTCGCGCCTGATGATTTCCACGCCGCCCGCAGCGCCTTCGTCAAGGCGACGCGAGCGATGTCGGGCACATTGAACGACATCACCGCGCAGGGCTACGTTTTTCGCACCGATCTGCGCCTGCGTCCCGACCCGGCGGTCACCCCCGTCTGCATCGCGATGGAGGCAGCCGAGCGCTACTACGAAAGCCTAGGCCGCACATGGGAGCGCGCGGCCTATATCAAGGCCCGTCCGGCGGTGGGTGATATCGCGGCGGGAAAGGCGTTTTTGCAATCATTGCGCCCCTTCGTCTGGCGCCGCCATCTGGATTTCGCCGCCATCCAAGATGCGCATGACATGCGGCTGGCGATCCGCGAGCACAAGGGCTTGGGCGGCCCGATCACCCTGCCGGGGCATGACATGAAACTGGGGCGGGGCGGCATCCGCGAGATTGAGTTTTTCACCCAGACCCGACAGCTCATCGCCGGGGGCCGCGATGCGGAGTTGCGGCCCCGTGGGACACTGGCAGGGTTGCAGGTGCTGGCCGAGAAGAACTGGGTGCCAAAAGAGGTCGCCGAAACGCTCGGCGATCACTACCGCGCGCATCGCACGGTCGAGCACCGGTTGCAGATGGTGCAAGACGCTCAGACCCACACGCTGCCCCGCAATGATGCCGATTTCGACCGGCTGGCCGCCATGATGGACATGGATGTCGAAGACTTGCGCGCCGATCTTCACGAACGGCTGCAAGCCGTGCACGACCTGATCGAAAGCTTTTTCGCCGCCACGCGGGAGGAGCCCGAAGCCGCCCGCCCGGCGCATCAATTCGACACCTCTGTGCTGGACCGCTGGCCCAGCTATCCCGCGCTGCGCTCGGAACGGGGGGCGGATATTTTCGGGCGGCTGAAGCCACTGCTGCTGGACCGTTTGGCGCAATCTGCCAAACCGGACGAAGGGCTTTTGGCCTTTGACGGTTTCCTCGCTGGCCTGCCCGCCGGGGTGCAGCTTTTCTCGCTCCTGCGGGCCAATCCGCAACTGGGCGATCTTTTGGTGGATATCGTCGCCACATCGCCTGCGTTGGCTGCGCATCTGTCGCGCAACTCGGGCGTCTTCGATGCGGTGATTGGGGGTGATTTCTTTTCGGACTGGCCGGGGCAGACCAAGCTGACCGAAATGTTGCAACAGCATCTCGCGGCAGAGGCCGATTACGAGTTGCGTCTTGATGGCACCCGCCGTTGGGCGCGCGAATGGCATTTTCGGATCGGCGTGCATCTGCTGCGCGGGCTGATCGACGCGGCCACCGCCGGGCGCCAATATGCCGAGTTGGCCCAAGCGGTCTTACAGGCGCTCTGGCCCGTGGTCGTCGATCAATTCGCCACCCGGCATGGCCCGCCGCCGGGACGCGGGGCGGTGATCCTTGGCATGGGCTCGCTTGGGGCTGGGCGGCTAACGCCGACCTCCGACCTCGATATGCTGGTGATTTATGATGCCGATGGGGTGGACAGTTCCGACGGCCCCAAACCCCTCGCCACGCGCAGCTATTATGCCCGGCTTACCCAAGCGATGATCACCGCGATGACCGCGCCGATGGCCCAAGGCAAGCTTTACGACATCGACATGCGCCTGCGCCCTTCGGGCAATCAGGGGCCAGTGGCGACCAGCCTCGCCAGCTTTGAGAGCTACCAGAAAGAGCAGGCTTGGGTCTGGGAGCATCTGGCCCTTACCCGCGCACGGGTGATCGCGGGGGCAGAGGATCTGGGCCGCGATGTCGAAGCGCTTCGGGCTGAAATCCTCAGCCGCGCCGCCCCGCGCGACAAGGTGCTGGGCGAGGTCGCGAAGATGCGCCAGCGCATCGCCGCCGCCCGCAGCCCTGCAGGGCCGCTCGACGCCAAGACGGGCGCGGGCCGCTTGCAGGATATCGAACTGTTCGCGCAGGCAGGCGCGCTTATCGGCGGCACCGGGGCGCGTGAGATCGACGCGGGCCTTGCCGCCGCGCGCGGCGAAAACGTGATTGATGGGCAGGCGGAAGCCGCGCTTTCCTCGGCCTATACCAACGCATGGACCCTGAATTGCGCCGCGCGTCTGCTGTCGGCCAATCCGATTGATGCGCGGACAATGGGGCAGGCGGGGGCGAGCTTTCTCTGTCGTGTGTTAGCTTGTGACGATCTTGCGGCATTGGAGGCCAAGATGCAGGGAGATTACGCCACTGCGGCTCAGATCATCGACGCGGCGCTGCCCGAGCCGGGGCAAGAGGGGGCATGAGCGATCCAGATGACCCAAAGGGATTGATCCGCGAATCCTACCGGATGGAGGGGATTGGCTCTGCCGAATGCCGCAGCATCTTTCTCGACTGGGCGTTGAGCCTGCCGGAAGGCCACGACAACGCAGCCGCCATCACCCGTTTGCTGGAACGCTACGGTGCGGCCGCCGCGGATCACCCGATGACCCAAGTGCTGCGCGAGGGGCAGACCACGCTCACCACCCCGCGCCGCCGCGGCGGCTGGCGGGGCAGGGCGCGCAACTGACCGCCGATCTGGGCCTGCGAAACCTCTTTCCCCAGCCGCGCGAACGCAGTACGAGGGGCGCTATGACAACGCCCCAAACCCCCTCCGCCCCGCAGCCTGCCACGCTTCCCGTGGTGCGCCTTTTGCCCAAGGCCAATGCCCGCGCCATCCGCCACGGCTTTCCTTGGGTCTATGCCAATGAACTGGTCACCGACCGCCGCACGCGGGGGCTTGCCCCCGGCACGTTGGCGCTGCTGGAAGACGCCGACCGCAAGTCCATGGGGCTGGTCGCGGTCAATCCGAATTCCAAGATCATCGCCCGGATGATCGACCAAGACGCCGAGGCGCAGGTGGATCAAGCATGGTTCGAGGCACGCCTCAATCGCGCCCTTGCCCTGCGCAGCCAGCTTTACGATCAGCCCTATTACCGTCTGATCCACGCCGAGGCCGATGGCCTGCCGGGCGTCATCATCGACCGTTTTGGCGATACCTGCGTGATCCAGCCCAACGCCGCTTGGGCCGATACGCTGCTTGAGCCGCTCGTGGCTGCGCTGCAATCGGTGACCGGCGTGACCAATGTGCTGAAGAATGCCTCTGGCCGCACACGCAAGCTCGAAGGGTTGGACGATGCCTCGGTCACGGTCGCCGGCACCACGCCCGAAGGCCCGCTGCCGGTGCCGATGAACGGCGCGACCTATATGGCCGACCTTACCGGCGGGCAGAAAACCGGCCTGTTCTATGACCAACGCCCGAACCACGCCTTTGCCGCCAATCTGGCGCGCAATGGGGCACGGGTGCTCGATGTCTTTGCCCATGTCGGCGGCTTCTCCCTCGCCGCTCTGGCGAATGGCGCGTCATCGGCACTGGCCGTCGACGGCTCCGCCCCCGCGTTGGAACTGGCCGAAGCCGGGGCCGCCGCAATGAACATGCAAGACCGTTTCGCGACCCGCCAAGGCGATGCCTTCGACGTGCTGACCGCCCTGCGCGATGAGGGCGAGACCTTTGACGTGGTGATCTGCGATCCGCCCGCCTTTGCCCCCTCGCGCCAAGCGGTCGACGCGGGGCTGCGTGCCTATGAGCGTGTCGCACGTCTTTCGGCGCAGCTGGTGGCAGAGAATGGTATTCTGGGTCTTTGTTCCTGTTCCCACGCCGCTGATCTGAACCAATTCCGCACCGCTTCCGTGCGCGGCATCGGTCGGGCCGGACGCCGTGCCATGCTGCTGCACACCGGCTTTGCCGGGGCGGACCACCCGCAACTGCCGCAGCTTGCGGAAAGCGGCTACCTCAAGTCGCTGTTCTTCCGCCTGTGATGGAAACGCGCCCCCGCGTGCTGATCGACACCTGCGTGCTCTACCCGACGGTGATGCGCGAAATGGTGCTCGGCGTGGCCGCCCGGGGCGCGTTCGAGCCGATTTGGTCGGCGCGTATCTTAGAAGAATGGGCCCGCGCGGCGATCAAGCTTGGGCCTACGGGCGAAGCACAAGCGCGGGCCGAGATCGCACTGCTGCGCGGCAACTGGCCGGGGGCCGAACGCGCGGCCTCCCCCAGCCTACAGGCGCGGCTTTGGTTGCCGGATGCGAATGACATTCACGTTCTGGCCGTCGCCGTGGCCAGCAGCGCCGACATGATTCTGACGCTGAACGCCAAGGATTTCCCGCGCCAAATCCTTGCCGAAGAGGGGTTGAGCCGGGCCGATCCTGACAGCTACCTGCATGGGATTTGGCAAGCGACACCGGAATTGGTCGCCCCCGTGGCCGACGCCGTCTTGCAAGAGGCGCGGCGGCTGTCGGGCGAGCGATGGGAGATGCGCGCTCTGCTGAAAAAGGCACGGCTGCCGCGGCTGGCAAAGGCTCTGGCCTAGCCCTCCCACCGCAGTTGCAGCTTGCGCAGCTCGGCGACACGCTCCTCGGTCTTGGGGTGGCTCAGCAGCCACGCGGGCGGGCGTCCAGCGCCGTTTTGGCTCAGCGCGTCCAACTTCTCGAACAGGGAAATCTGTGGGCCGATGCCGATGCCCGCTTTGGTCAGCAGGGCGGCTGCATAGGCGTCTGCCTCATACTCATCCCCGCGTGAGAGGCGGGCAGCCAGCAGGCTGGTCAGCCCGTTTGCGATCAGCACACCGATCCCGGGAATGATCCGCCCAAGCACCATCGCCAGCGCCGTGCGCAGGGCGTTTTGGCCCGAGAAATCAATCATCCGCCGCCGCGAATGGCCAAGCGCCACATGGCCCAACTCATGCGCGATGACGCTTGCCAATTCCTCAGCCGTTACAGCGCCTTGACGGAACTTGTTGTAAAATCCGCGGGTGATGAAAATGCGCCCATCGGGGGCTGCCAGCCCGTTGACCGGTTCGATCTCATAAAGATGCACCTTGATGCGCGGCAGGTCCAACGCCTTGGCCATCTTGGCGCTCATGTCGTTGAGTTTGGGGTCCACCAAGGGGGTCGATTTCGCGTCCAACTCGCGCGCCGTGCGCCAAGCGGAAAAACGATACATGGCCAGCGCGTAAAGGATGGCAAGCAGAATGGGGAGAAAGCGGATCATGCCCGCAATATGGGCGCGCCGAGGGCCGGGGGCAAGCGGCACAAGGCCGCGCCCCCGGTTCCATGTCATGCGATCAGACGAGTTTTGCGTCCATCGTGATCTCGGCGGTCAGCAGCTTGGAGATCGGGCAGTTCTCTTTGGCGGTCTTCGCGGCTTTGTCGAAGTCCTCTTGGCTCGCGCCGGGGATGCTGGCCTCGACCGTCAGATGCACTTTGGGCACGTGGAAGCCGCCGTCTTTTTCTTCCAGATGCACTTCTGCCTTTGTCTCGATGCTGTCGGGCGTCAGGTCGCTTTGCCCAAGGATCATCGACAGCGCCATGGAGAAACAAGACGCGTGGGCAGCACCGATCAGCTCTTCTGGGTTGGTGCCTTCCTTGCCTTCGAAACGGGTGTTGAAGCCATAGGGCTGGTCAGACAGCACACCGCTTTGGGTTGAGACATGGCCCTTGCCCTCTTTGAGCGAGCCTTCCCATTTTGCGCTGCCGGTTTTCACGATCGAAGCCATTGGAATATCCTTTCACGGAGCTTGCGTTCGTCCCCTCAACTGGCGCGAGATCGAAAGGTTTCAAGGCCGAGCGTTCAAGATCGCGTCATGGTCTTGATGCCCCGGCTCAGCCCTTCGAGGGTCATCGGCACCATGGCCCCGGGGCCGAAAATCTCTTGGATCATCGCGATCGACTGGGTGTAGCCCCATTGCCGTTCCGGCACCGGGTTGATCCACAGATGGTTGGGCCATTGATCCCGCGCACGGGCGAGCCATGTGGCACCGGCCTCCGCGTTCCAATGCTCATTCGCGCCGCCGGGATAGGCGATCTCATAGGGCGACATGGAGGCGTCACCGACGAAGATGCATTTATAATCAGAGCCGTAGCTGCGCAGCACCTCATGGGTGGGGATCTGCGCGTCCCAGCGGCGGCGGTTGTCGCGCCAGACGCCTTCGTAGAGGCAGTTGTGGAAGTAGAAATGCTCAAGATGTTTGAACTCGCCCCGTGCGGCGCTGAACAGTTCTTCGACGACCTTCACATGCGGATCCATGGAGCCGCCGATGTCGAGAAACAGAAGCACTTTCACGGCATTGCGCCGCTCTGGCCGGGTTTTCACATCCAGATAGCCATGCTCTGCCGTGGCGCGGATGGTGCCGTTCAGGTCGAACTCCTCTGCCGCCCCGTCGCGTGCCCAACGGCGTAAGCGCTTCAGCGCCAGTTTGATGTTGCGGGTGCCGATCTCGACGTTGTCATCGAGGTTGCGGAACTCGCGCTTGTCCCAGACCTTGACCGCGCGCTGGTGGCGGCTTTCCTTTTGGCCGATCCGCACACCTTCGGGGTTGTAGCCATAAGCGCCGAAAGGCGAAGTGCCCGCCGTGCCGACCCATTTCGAGCCGCCCTGATGCCGACCCTTTTGCTCTTCGAGCCGCTTTTTCAGCGTTTCCATCAGCTTGTCGAACCCGCCCATGGCTTCGATCTCGGCCTTTTCTTCTTCGCTCAAGTGCTTTTCGGCCATCTTGCGCAGCCAGTCTTCGGGCAGGTCTACGGCCTCGAGCACATCATCAAGGCTGATGTTCTCCAGCCCCTTAAAGGCCGCTGCAAAGGCGCGGTCGAACTTGTCGATGTTACGCTCGTCTTTGACCATCGACACGCGGGCGAGGTAGTAAAACGCCTCAACGTCATAGGTGGCCAGCCCCGCCTTCATGCCTTCGAGAAAGGCCAGAAACTCGCGCAGCGAGACCGGAACACCGTGGCGGCGGAGCTGATCGAAGAACGGCAGAAACATCAGAGGCTCAGCGCACGGTCCAAAAGAACCGTGGCGATCATGCCGACGATCAGGAAGGCAAAGCCGTAGCCCGTTGCATATTGCGCGATGTCTTTGCGGTTGCCGCCACGTTTGCGGGCCGTCAGCCCACCGATTACCGCGCCGATCAATGCCAATCCGAGTGCTATCATAACCTATTGCCCGTCTATTTTGCAGGCCTATCCATTGCGCGGGTTCAGGGACGCGATCTCGCGCAGCTTGGCCCGCACGGCCCAGTCAGGGCCAAAGCCGTATCGCGCCCAGCCGATGCTGTCCAGCCTGACGCGGCGCGCCTCAATGCCGCGGCCTTCGATCTCTAGCGCTTCGGCCTTGAGCAGCATGAGCGTGGCCAGAAGGGCGGCGTTTTCGCTGGCCTCGGCGATGGGCAGATGCGGCTCGATCAATGCAAGTGCGCCGGCCCCATCGCCGATGGTCACCGCATAGCCCGCCCGCTGTGTGGCGACATAGGCGCGGTGCAGCGTGGTGCCGGGGGTGCGGGCATAGAGGGTGTCTGCCATCTGGTAATGCGTCTGCGCGGCGGCAGGATCGGTCATCTGCGTGACGCGGCCCATGGCGTAATGCGAAAATGCATGGCGGTTGTCCTGCCAACCCTGCGCTTGGGCGATGCGCAGCGCGTCTTGGGCCGCAGACATCCGGGCGTTGCGGCCCACGTCGCGGCCAAGGGCCGTCTGGATGGCGCGGCTCCAGACCTGCGGCGTGGCGCGCGCGGTGCGGGGGGCAACAGTGCCGCCGCCTGGGTTCAGCCGCGCCAAAATGCCCGGCAGGCGCGCGGCGACTTCGTCGCGGGTCATGCCAGAGCGCAGCGCCGGGTCATTGTAGATGCGCAGCACCAGCATGTCGAAACCGGTCAGCACCGTATGCACATTGTCGTCGTTAAAAACCGAGTCCGGCAAGCGGTAGAGATCGTTCAGCGGCCCAAGCGCTTGGGCCAGTTCCTCATGCAGGCAGTCGCGGCTTTCTTGCGGGCTTACGTCATTGGGCAGGAAAATCGCCAGCTTGCGCCGCTCGGTCAGGCGGGTCCAATCGGTCGCGGCGGAACGCCTCGTGCGGCGGTATTCCTCAAGTGTACTGACATTCGGCACCACGAAACAGGCCGCCTGCGGCAAGAGCCGCCGGATCTGGCTGCGGTTCACCGCTTGAATGGTGATGCTCGCCTCTCCACCCGTAATCTCACGCAGTTCCATCCCGGCTTCCCGGCGCAGGCGTGCCAGCAGCCGCGCAAGGTCCGGCCCCAAGGTCGCGGGCGGTTGCCCCAGAACGCGCAGGGTGATCGGCCCCTCAAAGCGGGTCAGCACGCGCAGCGCGCGGCCGCTTTCCATCCGGAAAGACAGATCAAGGAAATCTTCGGCCAAGGCAGCATTTGACACATGCGGCGCAGTCGGGCGGGCTTGGGCGAACTGCTTCATCGGGGGCAGGGTGCTGTCGGCGATCACCGCGCGGGTCGCGACCTCGGAATGGGAGGCCGGCACGCAGGCGTTCAGCAACATCATCAGCGGCAGGATCAGCCGCGCCTTTACCCCGCGCCTCATGCGCTTGGGCCTTTGCGCGACCTATTCCGCTGTGATCTATCGCAAACTGCGCATGGCGCTGCCGCTGTCTGTCCTTGCATTTGCCTGCCCCATCGGTCGTTTAAACCCGGGTCTTGGTGCCCGTGATTGACCTCAGCCTAGGCAGGCGAAAATTCAAAAGCGAGGAAAATACCCGCTTTTGACGTAAAGTCGCATGGGTGTTGCCGCTCTACCGCTGGCGGCGCGCCATAAAGGCCAGCCGCTCGAACAGATGCACATCCTGCTCGTTTTTCAGCAGCGCACCATGCAATTTGGGCAGGGCGTTGGGGCCATCCTTGGCCAGATCCTCGGCGTCCATATCCTCGGCCAGCAGCAGTTTCAGCCAATCCAGCACCTCGGAGGTCGAGGGCTTTTTCTTCAGCCCCTGCTGCTCGCGGATCTCATAGAACTGCGTCAGCGCGGTGGTCAGCAACTGTTGCTTGATGCCCGGATGGTGCACTTCGACAATCTGCTTGAGCGTCTCCATCTCGGGAAAGCGGATGTAGTGGAAGAAGCAGCGGCGCAGGAAAGCGTCGGGCAGTTCTTTTTCGTTATTGGAGGTGATGATGACGATGGGGCGCTGACGCGCACGGATCGTCTCGCCCGTCTCATAGACAAAGAACTCCATCTTATCGAGTTCCTGCAACAGATCGTTGGGGAATTCGATATCGGCTTTGTCGATCTCGTCGATCAGCAGCACGACCTTTTCATCGGCATCGAAGGCCTGCCAGAGCTTGCCCTTGCGGATGTAGTTTTTGACGTCATGCACGCGCTCATCGCCCAATTGGCTGTCGCGCAACCGGTTCACGGCGTCGTATTCGTAAAGCCCCTGTTGCGCGCGTGTGGTCGATTTGATGTTCCATTCGATCATGCGCAAACCCAAGGCATCGCTGACCTGCCGCGCCAATTCGGTTTTGCCGGTGCCGGGCTCGCCTTTTACAAGAAGGGGCCGCTCCAAGGTAACCGCCGCATTGACGGCGATTTTCAGGTCATCGGTGGCGACGTAGTCTTTGGTGCCTTGAAATTTCATCTTGTTTTCAACCTCGTGTGACGGGCGCTTGATCCTTGGCCTTTAACCAAAAATCAAAGGGATTGTGTAGTGACAATTGTAACCCGCTCAGATAGACGCTGCGGCAGGGAAGATGTCGGGAGACAGGCCTTTTTAATGTCTGAGTTGAAAACCGCCGGGGAAAAACAAATGAAGCAGGAAGTTTTCCTGCCGGACGATTATCGTCCGGCCGAGGACGAACCATTCATGAATGACCGTCAGCTTGAGTACTTTCGTCGCAAGCTGATCCACTGGAAATCGGAACTGTTGGCAGGCAGCCGTGACACCATCGAAGCACTGCAGGACGGCACCCGGAACATTCCGGATGTGACCGACCGCGCCTCGGAAGAGACCGACCGCGCGCTGGAACTGCGGACCCGTGACCGGGCCCGCAAATTGGTCGGCAAGATCGACGCGGCGCTGCGGCGGATCGACGAGGGAGAGTTCGGTTACTGCATGGTCACCGGCGACCCGATCTCGCTCAAGCGGCTGGACGCACGGCCCATCGCCACGATGACGCTGGAGGCGCAAGAGCGTCACGAGCGGCGCGAGAAAGTCCACCGCGACGACTGACAACACCTGAAACATCACACGCCGAGGCTCATGCTTCGGCGTTTGTGATTTGGGCGCGGGGCCAGCACGATCCGAAGCTTGTGAGCTGGGGTCTACCAGCTTGCCTACGATCTGGGGCCTGCAATCTGGGGCGTGAATGAAACCTTCCAATGCGATTGTCGTGGGCGGCGGGATCGGCGGGCTGGCCTTGGCCACGGCACTGGCCCGCAAGGGCGTGGCCGTGACCCTGCTTGAACAGGCCGCGCGGTTTTCCGAGATCGGCGCGGGGCTACAGATCAGCCCCAACGGCCTTGCCGTGCTGCGCGCGTTTGGGCTGGAACATGGGCTGAAGGCCCGCGGTGCCGTGCGGGGGCAGGCGGTGCGCCTTTGCGACTACGCGAAAGGCGCGCAGGTGGCCCGGCTTGATCTGACCCGCTTGGCCAATGATCAGCGTTACTATTTCCTCCACCGTGCCGACCTGATTGATCTGCTGCGTGAAGCCGCGCAGCGCGCAAACGTGAGTTTCGAGACCGACGCGCAGGTCGCCTCGATCCATCCCGGCGCCTTGCCGCAGGTGCAGATGGCCCGTGGCGGACGGCGGCGGGCGGAGTTGGTCGTGGCCGCCGATGGCATCCACTCGGTCGGGCGGGTGCAGTTAAACGGGGCGGATAAGGCGCGGTTCTCGGGGCAGGTGGCATGGCGTGCGCTGATCCCCAACGACATTGACCACGGCCCAGAGGCGCGGGTCATCATGGGGCCGGGGCGGCATCTGGTTAGCTATCCGCTGCGCGAGGGGCGATTGGTCAACCTCGTCGCCGTGGAAGAGCGCGCCGATTGGGCCGCCGAAGGCTGGCATCACCATGACGATCCCGCCAATCTGCGCCGGGCCTTCGCAGGTTTCGGCGGAGAGGCGGCGCAGATGCTGGGCGCGTTGCAGGAGGTGACCCTCTGGGGGCTGCATTACCATCCCGTCGCCGCCAATTGGCAGGCAGAAGGCGTGGCGCTGTTGGGCGATGCGGCCCATCCAACGCTGCCCTTTCTGGCGCAGGGCGCAAATATGGCGCTAGAGGATGCTTGGGTCTTGGCCGACTGCCTGACCCGCCAGCCCCGCGACGCAGCACTTGGCGCTTATCAAGCCGCCCGCATCGACCGCGCGCGGCGCATTGTCAAAACCTCGGAAGGCAACGCGGCACGCTATCACCTGCGGCCTGGCCCGATCCGGTTTGCGGCCCATACCGGGCTGCGCGTCGCCTCCAAAATCGCGCCCGGCGCGATGCTGGGCGCGTTTGATTGGCTCTACGCCCATGACGTTACCAAAGCGTAAAGGCCACCGAGCTTAGCCGGTGGCCCAATTGGTCAGCCTGCCCGTTGCAGCATCCCGAAAAGGTCTCGCGGGTCGTCCGGGTCGGCCAGCAGATCAAGCGGTTGGAACAGCCCCGTCTCGGCGATTTGATCACGGACATAGCGCAGGGCCGAGAAATCCTCGATCGCGAAGCCCACGGAGTCGAATAGCGTGATCTGCTGCGCATCGCGGCGGCCTTCGGCCTGACCGGTCAGCACCTGCCAGATCTCGGTCACCGGGTGGTCGGCCTCAAGCTGCTGGATCTCGCCCTCGATGCGGGTCTGCTCGGGGAATTCCACGAAGATGCCCGAACGGTGCAGGATCGCGGGCGCGAGTTCCGTCTTACCCGGACAGTCGCCGCCGATCGCGTTGATGTGCACGCCAGAGCCGACCATATTGTCGGTCAGGATTGTGGCATATTGCTTGTCCGCGGTGCAGGTGGTGATGATCTGCGCGCCCATAATCGCCTCTTCGGCGGTGTCGCATTCCACCACCTTGATGCCATGGCCCGCCAGATTGCCTGCGCATTTGGCGGTCGCCGCGCGGTCGATATCGTAGAGCCGCACCTCATCCACGCCGCAGATCGCCTTCATCGCAAGGCTCTGAAACTCGGACTGCGCGCCATTGCCGATCATCGCCATGACATGGCTGCCCTTGGGCGCCAGCAACCGGGCCACCACGGCAGAAGTCGCCGCCGTGCGCAGGGCCGTCAGGATCGTCATCTCGGTCAGCAACACCGGGTAGCCGTTGGCCACATTGGCCAACAGGCCAAAGGCGGTCACGGTCTGAAAGCCGTCTTTGGTGTTGTCGGGGTGGCCGTTGACGTATTTGAAGCCGTAGACATCGCCGTCCGAGGTGGGCATCAGTTCGATTACGCCCTTCTCAGAATGGCTCGCCACGCGGGGGGTCTTGTCAAAAAGCTCCCAGCGTTTGAAGTCGGCTTCGATATAGTCGGCCAGCCCGCGCAGCATGTCTTCGACGCCGATATGGTGGATCAGTTTCATCATCTGATCGACGGAAACGAAGGGCACCAGTGCCTTGTCGGAGGGGTTCAGATTGGTCATATTCAGGTCTTTCTATCAATAGGCACGGGTGGGGCGGTCGAACACGCGGCGGCCAAAGGCCGAGGCGGTGAGGTCCACCATCAGTTGCGCGGTGCGGCCCCGCTGATCGAGGAAGGGGTTCAGTTCAACCAGATCGAGCGAGGTCATCAAGCCGCTGTCCGACAGCATCTCCATCACCAGATGGCCTTCGCGTACCGTGGCGCCGCCCGGCACGGTGGTGCCCACGGCAGGGGCAACGGAGGGGTCGAGGAAATCCACATCCAGCGAAACATGGAGCATGCCGCCCGCCGCTTCGACCTTATCAAGGAAGCGCTGTAAGGGTTTGGCGATACCGCTCTCGTCGATCTCGCGCATGTCGACGTAAGTGACGGTGGTCTCCTGCAAAGCCGCGCGTTCAAGGGCATCGACAGAGCGCAGCCCGATCATGGCGATATTGTCATGGGGCAGGGGCGTGTCGATCTTTGGAAAGCCGTCGAACCCCTCGCGCCCGGTGACATAGCCCAAGGGCGTGCCGTGCAGGTTGCCGCTGTCGCTGGTCTGCGGCGTGTGGAAATCCGTATGCGCGTCAAGCCAGAGCACGAAAAGCGGGCGGCCTGCCTTTTCGGCATGGCGCATTGCGCCCAAGACAGTGCCAAGCGCCAGCGCGTGGTCGCCGCCCATGAAGATCGGCAAACCGTCGTCCATCGCCGCATCGGCAGCAGCGGCGAGGCTCTCTGTCCATGCGATGGTCTCTTCCAGCGCGTGCAGTTTCTCGTGCTCTTTCGCTTGGAAGGGCGCGGGGGCGACATTGCCGCGATCGGTGACGCTGTGGCCAAGATCGCGCAGGGCACGTTCGAGCCCCGCGGTGCGATAGGCATCCGGCCCCATCAGGCAGCCGCGACGGCGCTTGCCGCTGTCCAGCGGGACGCCCAGCAAGATACAGTTTTGTTGGTTCGACATGGGGGACTCCTGAGCTGTTTGAACTCAGATAATCCGCGCATCTGTCTAACAACAAGCCGTCAAACTGACCGTTTCGGGGGCGCTTTTGACAAACTGAAAGAAAGTTCTTCCAGTTTGTCAGTTTTTTTGCTGGTTAGGCCGCTTTGCGCGCCGCGGCGACCCAAAGACCGACCAAGACGAAAGAGAAGATCGCGTTCCAACCCGCCATCGAAAGGCCCAGAAACTGCCAGACGATCTCATCGCACATGACTAGACCGCTCGGGCCTTCGGTGGAGAGAAGCGACCCGCCGTCAAGGCTGCCCAAGTCCATGCCACCGCCGGTGCAGGAACTCGGCCCCGGCCACCAGCCCCATTCGACGCCTGCGTGATAAACGCCGATCAGCGCCGTCACCGCCGCCGCCAAGGCCCCCAGCCACGCCAGCACGCGCGGCCCGCCAAAGAGCACGATCGCCCCAATCAGCACTGCCGCCGCATGGGGCCACCGCTGCCAAAGGCACATCTGACAAGGCGCGTAGCCGCCCAGATGCTGGAAACCAAAAGCACCCAGCAACAGCGCGGCTGAGCCGAGCGTTGCCAGCGAAGTCAAAGTCTTACCTGTCATAGAACCTTTACCACCATGAAGCCGCCAATCAGCAGGGCGACGGCCAATGTGAACATCAAACCCAAGCGCCGTTCAATGAAATCTCGGATCGGTGCGCCAAAGCGCCACAGCAGCACCGCCACCACGAAGAACCGCAGCCCACGCGCAAGGATCGAGGTCATGATAAAGGTGCCCAGCGGCATCCCGGTCCAGCCCGACATGATCGTGATGACTTTGTACGGGAAGGGGGTGACCCCGGCGACCAGCACCGCCCAAAAGCCCATGTCGTTGAAGCGGGTGGAAAATTCTGCCATCGCGTCGGACTTGCCCAGACTCGCAAGGATCGGCTGTCCAAGGCTCTCAAAGGCCAGCCCGCCAATGGCATAGCCCAAAAGCCCGCCCAGAACGGAGGCCAGTAGCGCCACCCCCGCGATCAGCCACGCGCGGTTGGGCCGCGCGATAATCATCGGAATCATCAAGATATCAGGGGGGATCGGAAAGAAGGAACTCTCGACAAAAGCGACAACGGCAAGCGCCCAGAGGGCATGGCGATGTTGGGCCAAGCCCAGGGTCCAGTCATAAAGGCGGCGGATCATTTAGGGGGCTCCGGCTGTTTTATATGCCTCACCATGTCGCGCGACCAAGGTCAAGCGCAACGCTGTGCAGAAACAGGGTGAAAATCCACTTGCCCCACGCGCTTTTGCAGGCTACATCGCCCCACGTGCCCAAGTGGCGGAATGGTAGACGCAGGGGATTCAAAATCCCCCGCCGCGAGGCGTGCCGGTTCGAGTCCGGCCTTGGGTACCACCTTGTTTCAGCAAGGTTTCCGTGAAAATCGTAGCTCTATCAAATCGCCGTTTTTCGCGTTGGTCATGCTATCTGCTTCCACGTTCTCGTTCTGGACATCGGTCATTTCTGGGCCGCGCTGGTTCGTAGTTTTCCTAGGGCCTGAGACTTCTACAGCTCGGGCAACCTGAGAAGACCATCTGCGCTCTGTGAAGTTTTGATATTTATCATCTCAAACAATGCTACACCTTAGCGCAGGGTCAGCAAGATAGGACGCCGCCATGGCTCGGACCAAAGCCGCCAGAGATATCAGCATGAAGTCGCTCGAACTGTTTCAAGTCTGTGCCAAGGAAGGGTCGCTGCAAGCCGCCGCGCGGGATGCGGGATTGACGGTGAGCACCGTGTCGCATCACCTGCGCAGCTTGGAAGACCACTTGGGTGTTGAACTCTTCAACCATGCCCGGCGTCCGATGGTCCTGACGCCCAAAGGGCAGGTCTTTTCGCGCAAAATCGACGAGGCGCTGCGCACGATCCGCAAGGCCAAGGCCGAGGTCTCCGCCGGCAGCGTCGCCGACGCGAGCTTCCTTAGAGTCGGTGCGATCGAAGATTTGGAGAGCGATATCGTGCCGTATTTGGCAGTCTCCCTGACCAAGACGATGCCCAGCTGCGATTTCAGCTATCATACCGGGGTCAGCCACGACCTGATCGGCATGCTGCGCAACCGCCAGCTCGATCTCGGTATATGCACCGCGCCCGGGGAAACGATCAGCGACCTGCAAGAGCGCCCGCTTCTGCGTGACCCTTTTATCATCGTTCTGCCCCGCCTCGCGTCGGAAACCCTCTCACAGATTATGGAGGGCGGGGCAAAACTGCCCTTTTTGCGGTTTTCCGGCAACCTGATGATCGCCCGGCAGATTGACACTCACTTGCGGCGCTTGGGGGTCACGTCGCCGCATCGGTTCGAATGCAGCAACAACCAGACCCTGATGGCGATGGTGGCGGCGAATGCGGGCTGGACGATCACAACCCCGCTGTTGTTTTCCCGCGCCGCGCGGTTTCATGGCGATTTGCGCATGCACCGCTTTCCGGGCAAGGCTTTTGCCCGGACATTGGCCTTGATGAGCACGCCGGATTGTTCGCGCTCTGTCGTCGAACTGGTTGATGCCGAGATGCGCGACCTCATTCGACAACATGTGATCGAGCCGCTGCACGCCAGCACGCCTTGGTTGGCAGAGAGTTTCCAGCTGATAGAGTAGGGGGCAGGGCTATTGCCGCTTCGGGGTCTAATCAAGCTATCGAAACTATCTTGCGATTTTTTCCAACACCCGCATTAGCGTTTGTTGTTTAACCCTCTCTCTGGCCCTCTGATCTCAGTATCTATCGGAGGCGCACGCCATGAAATCTCGGACCAAGGTGGTTGTCATTGGCGGCGGTATCGCTGGCTGCTCGACGCTTTATCATCTCACTCAAGAAGGCTGGACAGATGTCGTCTTGGTCGAGCGTGATGAGCTTACGTCAGGCACAACTTGGCATTCGGCGGCGCAGGTCACGAATTTTGGGGCCAATCAAACGATGGTCGGGCTGAAAACCCATTCCATCAACCTTTACAAACGCTTATCCGAAGACCCGGAGTATCCGATCAACTACCACCACGCCGACGGCGGCATCCGATTGGCCAATACCGAAGCGCAGATGCAGGGCTATCGCCACTTCTCATCGATGGCGCGCGGCATGGATGTGGATTTGGAAGTCATCGACGCCGAAGAATGCGCCCGGCGCCACCCGCTCATCTCAACCGAGAACCTGTTGGGCGGGCTTTGGGATCCGCTCGACGGTGACATTGATCCGGCCCAGCTCTGTCAGGCTTTGGCTTTTCACGCGCGCAAGGCCGGGGCTGAGGTCTATCGCAACACGCCGGTCACCGCCCTGACGCAGCACAAAGACGACACTTGGACGGTCCACACCAAACATGGCGACATCGACTGCGATATCGTGGTCAACGCCTGCGGTTACCGTGTGAACGAGGTCGGCAGCATGATGGGGGTGCATCATCCCGTCGCCTCGATGGAGCACCAGTATTTTCTGACCGAAGACATTCCAGCCATCGCCGAGGCCGGTCACCGGATGCCGCTGCTGCGCTGTCCGATTTCGGACTATTACAGCCGCCAAGAAAAGAACGGCCTGCTGGTCGGCTTTTATGAGCAGGACTGCAAGACGTGGGGAATGGACGGGATCGACCCGAATTTCGTCAACGCCCTGTGCCCGGATGATCTTGAGCGGGTCATGGACGTGCTCGAAGGCGCCTTTGAGCGCATGCCCGCACTGGCCGAAACCGGCATCCGCTCCATCGTCAATGGTCCGATCACCTATACCATCGACGGCGCGCCGCTCGTTGGCCCGATCCCCGGCAAGCGCAACGCCTTTTGCATCATCGGCCTGCGTGCAGGACTGGGCGAGGGCGGCGGCCACGGGTGGCTGCTGGCCCAGCAGATCGTCCACGGCGAGGCGCAGTATGACACTTGGGTCATCGACCCGCGCCGTTTCACCGGGCACGCCAATGTGGAACTGACGGCGCTTAAGGCCATCGAAGATTACCAGAACGAATTCCGCTTCCACTTCCCGCATGAGCATCGCCCCGCCGCGCGCCCTGCCAAGACCACGCCGCTGACCCCGGTGATGGCCGCCGAAGGGGCCGAGTTCACCGTGGTCAACGGTTGGGAGCGGGTCGACTACATCAAGCCGTCGCCCGATTTTCACCCGACTCTCAGCTTTGACTTCGACGAGGCATTCGACGTGGTCGCGGCTGAAGTGAAGAACGTGGCCGAGAATGTCGGCCTTTGCGAGGTCAACGGCTTCAACCGGTTTGAGATCACCGGCAGCGACCGCCACAGTTTCCTTGACCGGATGTTCTGCGGCGTGGTCACAAGACGCGACGGACGGGTGGGCTTGGGCTACCTGCTGAACCATCGCGGCATGGTCAAAGGCGAGGCCACAGTGGCCAACTTGCCCGCCTCGGACCGCGGCCCGCAGCGGGTTTGGTACGGCTCGGCCGCGGCCAGCGAATATCACGACATGGACTGGCTCAAATTGCATCTGCGCGACGACGAAGATGTGCAAATCCGCAGCCTCACCAATGACCAAACGATCCTCGTGCTCGCCGGGCCCAAGGCACGCGATGTGCTCAGCGCCTGTGCGCGCGGCGACTGGTCGAAAGAGGCGTTCCCCTGGCTCAGCCTGCGCGAATGTTTCATCGGCTTTGCCCCTGCCACGGTGCTAGGCGTCAGTTTCTCGGGCGAGTTGGCCTATGAAATCCACGTGCCAAACAACGCGCTTTATGCCGCCTATCTGGCCCTGCGCGAGGCTGGCAAGACGCATGGCCTGAAGCTCTTCGGCGCCCGTGCGGTGGAATCGATGCGGATGGAGAAAGGCTTTATGCACTGGAAAGCTGACCTGCTGACCGAGTTCGACCCATTTGAGACCGCGCTGGACCGTTTCGTAAAACCCGAAAAGCCCGCCGGTTTCATTGGGAAGGAGGCGCTTCGCAAGCGCATGGAAGAAGGGCCGCGCAAAAAACTGGTGACGCTCAAGGTCGACGCGACCCATGCCCCGGCCCATGGCGGTGCCTCACTCATGCAAGACGGCAAGGTTGTCGGCACCGTAACCTCAGGCGATTGGGGGCACCGGGTGGGCATGAACCTCGCCTATGCCTTCGTCGATCCGGCGCTGGCCACGCCCGGCACGCAAATCCCGCTTGATCTCTATGGGGAAATCGTTGGCACCGAAGTGATCGATCCCTCGCCATATGATCCTTCCTATGCGCTAATGCGCGGATAACATGATGGGCAGGGGCCGGTGCAACGCTGGCCCCCGTCTCGCACCAAGGTCAACCAGCGGCAACGCACCCCGCTGCACACCCATAGCTACGACAAGGATTATCCATGCACCTCTCTCGTTTTCCCCGCGTCCACCTTGCCCATCTGCCAACCCCGCTTGAGCATATGAAACGCCTGTCAAAAGAACTCGGCACCGAAATCTGGGTCAAACGTGACGATTGCACCGGCCTTTCCACGGGCGGCAACAAGACCCGCAAGCTGGAATTCCTGATGGCCGAGGCCATCGAACAGGGCGCGGACATGGTGATGACCCAAGGTGCGACCCAGACCAACCATGGCCGCCAGACCGCCGCGGCTGCCGCCAAGCTGGGCCTTGCCTGCCACATCCTGCTGGAAGACCGCACCGGCTATGACGATGCCAACTACAACACCAACGGCAATGTGCTGCTGGACCATCTGCATGGTGCTACAACCGAGAAATTCCCCGGCGGCCACGATATGCCCGGTGAGATGGAAAAGGCGGCTGAAAAGAAGCGCGCCGAAGGCCACAAGGTCTATATCATCCCCGGCGGCGGCTCGAACCCCACGGGCGCTTTGGGCTATGTGAACTGTGCGTTTGAGCTGCTGAACCAAGTGAACACCTCCGGCATGAAGATCGACCGGCTGGTTCACGGCACGGGCTCTTCCGGCACGCAAGCCGGGCTTGTCACCGGGATGTGCGCGATGAATGCCCAGATCCCCGTGCTTGGCATCGGCACCCGCGCGCCACAGCCCAAGCAAGAGCAAATGGTCTATGACCTCGCCTGCAGAACCGCCGAAAAGCTGGGCTGCGCGGGCGTGGTCAAGCGCGAGGATGTGATGGCCAACACCGATTACGTCGGCGAAGGCTACGGCATCCCGACCGACAGCGGCATCGAGGCAATCCAGATGTTTGCTGAGCTCGAAGGCATCCTGCTTGATCCATGCTACTCTGCCAAAGGGGCGGCGGGTCTCATTGATCTCTCCCGCAAAGGCACGTTTAAGGACGAACGTGTGGTCTTCCTCCACACCGGCGGCGCGGCGGCTCTGGGCGGCTATGACTTCGCCTTTGAGACCGCCAACCGCTGGGTCAACCTGTAAGAAAGGCAGCTTAAGTGGCGCGCAAGTTTACTGGCAGTTTCACCCAGCAAGAGGGGCTTTCCCAAGAGGCCATCGCGGCGGCGGTCGCGGTGCTACAGTCAGGCCGCTTGCACCGGTATAACCTCGCGCCGGGGGAGGCTGGGGAAGCGGCCCAGCTTGAGGCCGAATACCGTGATTGGCAGGGCAGCGGCTACTGCCTTGCCGTCACCTCGGGCGGGCAGGCGTTGCAAATCGCCCTGCGCGCCTGCGACGTGGCATCGGGGGACAAGGTGCTGACCAACGCCTATACGCTGGCCCCGGTGCCCGGCGCGATCCGGGCGGTGGGCGCGGATGCTGTGCTGGTCGAGATCGACGAGGATCTGCGTCTCGACCTTGATGACCTCGACGCCAAAATTGCCAGTTCCGGCGCGCGGGTGCTGTTGCTGTCGCATATGCGTGGGCATCTGTGTGACATGGACCGTCTGATGGCGATCTGTGACGCGGCAGAGGTAACGGTGATCGAAGATTGCGCGCACACGATGGGGGCGCAGTGGAACGGCATTCGGTCGGGCAATTTCGGCAAAGTGGCCTGTTTCTCGACCCAGACTTACAAACACATGAACTCCGGCGAAGGCGGGTTTCTGACCACCGACGACGCCGCAATCGCCGCCCGCGCGACGATCTTGTCGGGCAGCTACATGCTTTATGAACGCCACGGGGCCGGGCCGCAGCCTGAGGCGTTTGCCGATGCGCGCTATGACATGCCCAATTGCTCGGCGCGGATGGATGCGCTGCGCGCCGCGATCCTGCGTCCGCAGCTTGCCGACCTCGACAGCAACATCGCCCGCTGGAACGCCCGCTACACGCAGGTTGAGGAGAGGCTGAAAGCACAGGACGGCGTTACAACCATCAAGCTACCCTCCGCCGAAACGCATGTGGGTTCTTCCATCCAGTTCCGCCTGCCGGATTTCACCGACGCGCAGTGCCGCGCCTTGCTCGATGCCGCAGCCACACGGGGCGTGGAACTCAAATGGTTCGGCGCGAAAGAGCCTGCAGGCTTCACCTCGGCGCATCCATCTTGGCGCTATGTTCCAGCGCAAGACATGCCCAAGACTGACCGCATCATGGCGACGCTTTTCGACATGCGCTTGCCGCTGAGTTTTTCCCAAGACGACTGCGCGCTGATCGCCGAATTGATCTGCGACGCGGTGAACGAGGTGGCATCATGAGCCGCCCGGTCGTCGGCGTATTGGGCGGCATGGGGCCCGAAGCGACGATCCTGCTGCAGCAGCGTGTTCTTGGCACCGTCAATGCCCAAGACGACGCCGATCACCTGCCGCTGCTGATCGACATGAACCCGCAAGTGCCCTCCCGCATCGCCCATTTGATTGAGGGCACAGGGGAGGACCCCGCCCCGGTGCTGGCCGGGATGGCACAGCGGTTGGAACGGGCAGGGGCCACGGCCCTCGCCATGCCCTGCAACACGGCGCATCACTACGCCCCGGCGATTGAGGCGGCGGTTTCGATCCCCTTCCTGAACATGGTGACCCTATCGGTCGACCGCGCGGCGGGGCAACTTCCCTCAGGCGCCTCCGTAGGGATTCTCGCCTCTCCTGCCGTGCGCATGGCCGGGGTGTTTGACGCAGCCCTGGACCGGACCGGGCTGATGGCGCTCTGGCCCGCCGACGCCGAGCGCATGTTGGCCGCGATCCGGTTGATTAAGGCGCAGGGGATTACCCCACAGGCGCAGCAGACGCTTACAGAGGCGGCGACCGAATTGACCGCGCAGGGGGCCGAACTTTTGTTCATCGCATGCTCAGAGTTTTCGTTGCTGGCCCCCGCTTTGACCGCCCCCGTACCGATCCTCGACACGATCGACGCGCTGGCCGAGGCGATCCATCGACATTCCCAATTCTAACCGAGGTAAGCACATGGCGATCACGTATCTGAAGCAAGTCGAGACCCGCCCGGCGGTTGAGGGCAAAGACATCCGCGGTGTGGTTGCTCAGATGCTCGCCAAGATCGAAGAGGGCGGTGAGGCTGCCGTGCGGGACTATGCCCGCGACCTCGACGGCTGGGCCGGGGATATCGTGGTCACTGCCGCGGAACGGGCCGCTGCCTCTGCGCGGGTGCCGCAAGAGCTTAAGGACGATATCCGCTTTGCCCATGCCAATATCCGCCGCTTTGCCGAAGCGCAAAAGGCGACGATGGGTGATTGCGAAATCGAGATCATGCCGGGGCTAATTGCGGGCCAAAAGCAAATCCCCGTCTCAAGCGCGGGCTGCTATGTGCCCGGCGGACGCTACAGCCATATCGCCAGCGCTCTGATGACGATCACCACCGCCAAGGTGGCGGGCGTGCCGCATATCACCGCTTGCTCGCCCACGCGCCCCGGCATCGGCATTCCCGATCCGATCATCTTTGCGATGGACCTTTGCGGCGCGGACCTGATCCTGAACCTCGGGGGGGTGCAGGGGGTCGCTGCCATGTCGATGGGGCTGTTTGGCGGTGTGCCTGCCGATATCCTCGTCGGTCCCGGCAACAGCTATGTGGCAGAGGCCAAGCGCATGCTGTTCGGCGCTGTGGGGATCGACATGTTCGCCGGGCCAACCGATTCACTGGTGGTCGCCGATCACAGCGCGGACCCTGAAACGGTGGCATGGGATCTGGTCAGTCAGGCGGAGCACGGGGCCGACAGCCCGGTTTGGCTGGTCACGACCGACCGCAGACTGGCGGAAACCGTGTTGCAGCGCGCGCCCGACATGATCGACAGCCTGCCCGAGCCGAACGCCAGCGCCGCGCGGGTGGCTTGGGCCGAACGGGCCGAGGTTGTCTTGTGCGACACCCGCGAGGAGGCCGCCCAAGTGGCCGACCGCTACGCGCCGGAACATCTTCAGGTGCAGGCCAAAGACCTCGACTGGTGGCTCAACCGCCTCTCTGCCTATGGCTCGCTGTTTTTGGGAGAGGAGACCACGGTCGCTTTCGGCGACAAAACCTCGGGGCCGAACCATGTGCTGCCCACCAGTGGGGCTGCGCGCTATACCGGGGGGCTCTCCGTGCACAAGTTTACCAAGACCGTGACATGGCAACGCTGCGATGCCGATGCCTCGCATGAGCTGGCCTTGCGCACCGCGCGGATCAGCCGGATGGAGGGGATGGAAGGCCATGCCCGTTCTGCCGAGCTTCGGTTGAAACAGCCGACAGCCTGACGCCGCGCCGCGCTTAGCAGTCCTCGTTCTGCTGAACGAGCTATCCCGGTGGTGTCTGGTCAACGCCATCGCGGCCTTGGGGGTGAAAACCAGTCTGGCGAAGGTCGTGAAGGTCAAACCCAGCTACAGCATCATTCTGGTGGTCGAAACCGTGTTCCTGCTCGGCGCGGCCCTTGCTTTTGTGCTTTTGTTCGGCATTTAGGTGGGGCCGAGCCTGCCCTGTGAAGGCTGAGAGCATCGCCGGGACTTCAGGCTCACCCCTTGCCCCAAAAATCTGCGATAACCTCCTCCGCCAGCTTGTTTTGCACGGTGAAATCAGTGTCTTCCGCGCCGCCGCTCTCAGGGTCGGTGAACCAGCGCCAGACCCATAGGTCCGGGATGCCCCGTGCCTCAAGGGCGCGGAGCCAGCGGCGCAAGACGTCGGCCTGAAGTGCCATATCGGCGGGGGCTGCGCGTTCTTCGGCGCTTTCCCACGGGCGCTCGGTCGCCCCTTCGGCAGAGCGGATGCCGATTTCGGCGATCCAAATGGGCTTGGCATGTTTCCGCGCGACGGCCTCGACCCGGTCCAATTCTTTGGCGATGGCGCGATCCCAGTCGGCGGTCGCCCCGGCTGCGCCCAAGACGGGGTAGAGCGACACCGCCACGGCATCCAATAGCGGCCAGAACGCAACTTTCTCAGCCTCGTCAGCGCCATGGGCGACATAGGTGATTTTACCGCTGAACGCTTCGCGCAGCCCGGCGATGGTGCCCTCCCATGCCTCCGCCCCCGATACGCCGCGCAATTCGGTGCCGAGGACCAGCACCTCGGCGCGGCTTTGCTCTGCGGTGACCGCAATGGCGCGCAGGGAATTTTCATAGGCCGCCTGCCAATCGTTTTCGGTGCCCGCCGCGGGGGCGATGGCGCCCGCCCAGCTTTCGGGCACCCAGACATGCGGTTTGACGATGGCGGCCAGCCCGGCTGCGTGCAACTGCGCGATCCCGGCGGCGATCCTGTCATGGGGCAGCGCGTCCCCCATGACGATGCCGCTGGAGGTGGGCGCGGGTTGCCATAGAAACGGGATCACCGTTGCCGCCGTCGCGCCCGTCTTTCGCAGTTGAGCGATGCTTAGCGCAGCGGCTTGGCTTCCGAAGGGCGCCTTCGTTGTCTCGATAAGGTTGAACCCGCGCAGAACCTCGTCCCTGCTGCTTTGGGGAAACGCTCCCGTCGCGGTGAGCGCGGTAGAGCCGAGGGCCCAAAGAAACGTGCGACGTTTAATCATAGGGGCAAGGTAGGATGACTTCCCCCGCCGCACAACGGCATCTTAGGTGACAGGCGGGGCCTTTCGGGGGCTGCATTTCGGGGGCTTTATTCGGGGACCTGCAATTCGGGCCTGTAATTCGGATGTTGGCAGGTGCCGACCAAAAGCAATCTCGCGAAACCGCTGAACGATCGCAGTCGCGCATACCAACGCGCGCAGCGCCCAAGGACTATTCCCTTTCCCCGGTCGGCCCAACCGCGTAGGCAGCCCCTACCTTGGAAAACGAGTCATATCATGGCGCAGAATGCCACCATCTACAAAGTCGAGCTTTCGGTCTCCGACATGGACCGCCACTATTATGAGACCCACAAGCTGACCATCGCCAAACACCCTTCGGAAACCGATGAGCGGTTGATGGTGCGGCTCGTCGCCTTTGCCCTCAACGCGCATGAGCATCTGGAAATGACCAAGGGGCTATCGACGGATGATGAGCCGGACATCTGGCAAAAAAGCCTGAGCGGAGAGTTGGACGTTTGGATCACGTTGGGTCTGCCCAGTGAGAAAGTCCTGCGCCAGTCCTGCAACAAGGCTGCCAAGGTCGTGGTCTATCCCTATGGCGGCAAATCGGCTGAGATCTGGTGGGACAAGGTCAAGAACGGCACCAGCCGCTTTGACACCCTCGACGTGGTGAACTTGGCCGAGAGTGACACCAAGGCGCTGGCGGAGATGGCCAGCCGCGCGATGAAGCTTCAGGTGATGATCCAAGACGGCGAGGTGACGGTGAACCTTGACGAGGCGCTGGTGACGCTCACGCTCGACCGATGGAAAACCGCCGGATAAAAGGCGCCGCGGCGGCAGCGGGGCAACCCAGCTGCCGCCGCTTCTTCAGGCTGCGCGGCGTTGCAGCAGGGCAATGGCATAGCCGATCACCATGGCCATGCCGACGTGCCCCACAAAAGACGACTGCGTGTAGGCCCCGAAATCCATCATAAAGCTGCGCCCCACCACCGGGGCCAGCAGCCCTTGGGCGACGAACCACAGCACCAGCCCCGACAGCGCCCCCGACAGGACCAGCCCAAGCCGAGTCAGGCGGTGCACCAGCCAAACAAAGACCGAGAAGCCGACGATCCCAAGCGCGATATGCAGCGCGAAGCCAAGCCAATAGGGCAGGGTGATCCCAAGGGCGATCTTGCCAAGCGCAACCACAAGGTTCGCCGGGGCGAGTGCGACGCCAAAGAGGAGGGGGGAGAGCAGCCAAGCATAAAGCTCGAAGGCGATCTCGCCCGCGAGCCCGGCCAGCAGGAGCGTGGGAACGGTTTGTTTGAGGGGCATAAGCAAAGTCTCTTGCAAAAGGACAGCACATCGGCGCGGCCGCAGCCGGATGGCGCGGGCGCTATGCTGTGTAAGTGGAGGTAGGGGAAAGCGCCGGACCGAGGGGCCAAAGCGGATAGAAAAAGGCGCGCCACTATGGGCGCGCCTTTCAATTTAAACGTCGAGCTTGTTATCGCCGCGCTTCCATGCCAGCGGCCGGAAAACTTCGTCGACCGGGGTTTCGGCCACGTGGTTAACGTAGTTCGACATGGTCTTCTGCGCCATGCCAAGGATCACGTCCAGCACCGCACGGTGGCTGTAACCTGCGTCAAAGAACGCCTGCATCTGCGCGTCGGAGACAAAGCCCCGGTTGCGCACCATCTGAACGGTGAAGGTCCGCAGCGCTTCGAGTTTGGGTGTCGGCAGGGCGGTTTCATTGCGCAGCGCGTCGCTGATCTCGTCCGAGACCTTCATCATCTTGGCGATGCCGGTGTGGGCGGGCACGCAGTAGTGGCACTCGTTCTCGACGTTGATCGACTGCCAAACCACGGTCAACTCTTCGGCGTCGAAATCCGTCTCGGTGAAAAGTTTGTGCAGCACCTGATAGCCTTCATAGGCTTGCGGGCTTTCGGCCAGCACCTTGTGCAGACCCGGCAGGCGGCCAAAGGCCTTTTGCGATTCCGCCAGCAGTGGCTTGGAAGCTTCGGGTGCGGAGTCTTGGTCGTGGGACGGGAAAGTCATGATTTCTACCTTTGTAAATCGTCGATATCCGTCATTTAGGCTTTCTTGAGCGATCACTCAAGTATATATTTGAGTGATCGTTCAACATATGGTGATATCATGCCCCGCAAACCAAACCACGACCGAGCCGAGCTGATCGACCGCGCCCGCGATCTGTTTTGGCGTCAGGGCTGGGCGGGCACATCGCTGAAAGACCTCGAAGCGGTGCTGAAAATGAAGCCCGGCAGTTTCTACGCGGCCTTCGGATCGAAAGTGGCGCTGTTTGAGCTCGCCTTGGACAAATACGCTGAGGATGGGGCCGGGCGCTTGGCCGAATTGGTCGAAGCCCATGGCCCGATGGCTGCCCTGAAACGCTATCCCGAATTGGCGATTTGCCGTCAGGAGGCGCCGGCCAAAGCCTGTATGCTGTCCAAGACTTTGTTGGAGCTACAGGCGCATGGGCACCCGTTGGCGAAACGTGCCAGCGCGCATCTCATGGGGATGGAGGAACAGTTCGCGGTGCTTTTTGCACGGATGCAGCGGGACGGAGAGATTGCGGCGGAACATGATCCAAAGTCACTGGCCCGGCGCTATCAAAGCGATCTGCTCGGCCTGCGTGTCTCGGCCGAGCGGGAGGGGATCGACGCCCATGCCATCGCCCGCGAAATCGCGGAAGGGCTGGACCGGCTGTAACCACAGACGACGCTATTCGATCTGTTCTTCCAACATGGCGGTGATCTTGCGCCGTTGAAAGATATTGCGGATCTGATGCGCCATGATCCGTTCCGGCACAAAATAAGGCTTGCCGTCCTTCCATTCCGCCCGAAATTCATGGCGCGCGGCGATCAGTCTGGTGGTATGGCCATCCGCAGCCGCGACAGTGAGGTCCATCTGACGGACCTTATCGAACAGGCCTTCGGTCCCAATGCGCGCTTCGGCGCGGCGCAACAGATCGAGAAAACTGCCGATATCGATGAATTCACCGCTTTTGATCGGCCCTTGGTTGGTGCGGGTCAGGGGGTTTTCCACATCGTTCAGCGCCACTTCTTCGCGTTCGGTGACCTTGACGTGATAGGTCTTATCCTCCGTCACGACCCGCGCCATGACCTCAAGCAGATAAATCGGCTCGGCCCCCATATTGGTGACGAAACAATGGGCATTCTCATCCCGCGCGATAGAGCGGTTGATCAGGATCACCGGCTGCCGCTGCCGTCGGAAATTGAGCCATAGGATATGCAGGTAAGCCAGCCAGACCACCGCCGTCAAAAGGCCGACCGCCACCTGCAACGTCGCGGAATTCTCTGCGATCCAATCGAGTATCCTTTGTCTTCCTTGCGAGTGCTGCCGGGGTCGCCAGACCAACGCGCGGGGCGGCGCTTCGTTGCACAGGGATTGACGCGACGCTTGACCTGCCGCTATTACATCAATAATTCACGATATATGGATAATGAAAACGCTCTCCTAGCCTTCGCCGCCTTGGGCCAACCGACCCGTCTGGATGTCTTTCGCCTGCTGATCAAAGCGGGGGGCAAGGGAATGTCAGCTGGGGAAATCGGCGTGGCGCTCGACGTGCGGCAAAACACCATGTCCGCCAATCTGTCGGTGCTTGCCCGCGCGGGCCTGATCCGCAGCAACCGCGAAGGCCGCAGCATCCGCTATTTCGCCGATATGAACGGGCTGCGCGCACTGCTGGGGTTCCTTTTGGAGGACTGCTGCGGCGGGCAGCCAGAGCTTTGCCAACCCCTGCTGGATGAATTGACCTGCTGCTAACCCCCGAAAATTACGCACGAAAGACCGCCATGACCGATACCGCACATCCCGCACCCGCTGGCCTTGGAGCATTTGAACGCTGGCTCTCGCTCTGGGTGGCGCTGGCCATCGGGGCGGGGCTTTTGCTGGGCAATCTCTTTCCCGGCATCTTCGGCGCGCTGGCCGCATTTGAGGTCGCCTCGGTCAACCTGCCCGTGGCGGTGCTGATCTGGGCCATGGTCTTTCCGATGATGGTTGGCGTTGATTTCGGTGCGCTGCGGCAGGTGGGGGAGAAGCCCAAAGGGCTGGTGGTGACGCTGATGGTCAACTGGCTGATCAAACCATTCACCATGGCCGCCCTTGGGGTGCTGTTCTTCAACTACATCTTCGCCGGGTTGATCCCGCCCGATGACGCGCAAGCCTATCTGGCGGGGGTGATCCTGTTGGGGGCCGCGCCCTGCACCGCGATGGTCTTTGTCTGGTCCAACCTCACCCGTGGTGATGCGACCTATACGCTGGTGCAGGTCAGCGTGAATGACGTGATCATGGTCTTCGCTTTCGCGCCGATCGTGGCCTTTCTCTTGGGCGTGACCGACATCACCGTGCCTTGGGACACGCTGCTGATCTCGGTCGGGCTCTATGTCATGCTGCCACTGTTGGTGGGCTATCTCACCCGTGAGCGTTTGGTGGCCAAAGGCGGAGAGGCGGCAGTCGATGTCTTTAAAGCCCGCGTGCAGCCCTTTGCGATCATAGGGCTTTTGCTGACCGTGGTGCTGCTTTTTGGCTTTCAGGGTGAGGTGATCCTTAACCGTCCGCTCGTCATCGCACTGATTGCCGTGCCGCTGCTGCTGCAATCCTACGGCATCTTTTTCATCGCCTATGCTGCTGCGCGGGCTTGGGGCATTCCCTATAACGTCGCCGCACCCTGCGCATTGATCGGCACCTCGAACTTCTTTGAACTAGCCGTTGCCGTGGCGATCAGCCTTTTTGGGCTGGGGTCGGGTGCTGCCTTGGCCACCGTCGTGGGCGTCTTGGTCGAAGTGCCGGTTATGCTGTCGCTCGTGGCCTTTGCCAACCGCACGCAGCATTGGTTCCCCGTCTCCAAGTGAACCTCACCCAATAACCCACTGCCGCCTAAGGAAATTCCCGTGACCGATACGCCGAACATCGAAGAAGATCACTTCAACCCCGTCGACGATACCCGCCTGCTGTCGCCCGAGCGCGCCACCCACGGCCCGCGCATTCTGCTGCTCTACGGCTCGCTCCGCCCGCGGTCCTTCAGCCGCCTGATGACCGAAGAAGCCGCCCGCATCCTCACCCGTCTCGGGGCCGAGACGCGGACATTTAACCCCACGGGGCTGCCGTTGCCCGACGATGCCGCACCCGAACATCCCAAAGTGCAGGAACTGCGCGATCTGGTGCAATGGTCCGAGGGCATGGTCTGGTGTTCGCCCGAACGTCACGGGGCGATGACGGGCGTCATGAAAACCCAAGTTGACTGGATCCCCCTGTCGCTGGGCGGGGTGCGCCCGACCCAAGGCAAGACTTTGGCCGTGATGCAGGTCAGCGGCGGCTCGCAGAGTTTCAACGCCGTGAACCAGCTGCGCATCTTGGGCCGTTGGATGCGGCTGCTGACCATCCCCAACCAATCCTCAACCCCCAAAGCCTTTTTGGAGTTTGACGAGGATGACCGGATGAAACCCTCGCCCTTCTATGACCGGGTGGTCGACGTGATGGAGGAGTTGGTGAAGTTCACCCTGCTGACCCGCGACAACAAGGACTATCTGCTCGACCGCTATAGCGAGCGCAAAGAAAGCGCTGCGGAGCTTTCCAAACGGGTGAACCAAAAGGCGATCTGACCGCCGAAACGCAAACGGCAGGGCCAAATCTTGGCCCTGCCGCATCATGCTACGCTAAAAAGCGATCAGTCGTTGGACCAGCCCGAAACGGCTTTGACTTCGCAGAAGTCCTCGATCCCCCAGACACCACCTTCGCGCCCGTTGCCGGAGCGTTTCATGCCGCCAAAGGGCGATCCGGCACCACGGCTTTCGCCGTTCATCTCAACCATGCCCGACCGCAGCTTGGCCGCCAGACGATTGCGCCGCGCGCCATCGCTGGACTGGACGTAGTTGGTGAGGCCGTAGACCGTGTCATTGGCCATTTCGACGGCTTGATCTTCGTCCTCGAATTTCATGATGGCCAATACGGGGCCAAAGATTTCCTCGCGGGCGATGGTCATGTCGGACGTGACATCGGCAAAAACCGTGGGTTTGACATAGAAACCGCGGTTCAGATGCTCTGGCCGTCCGGTGCCACCGGCCACCAGCCGCGCGCCTTCGTCGATGCCCTTTTGGATCAGGTCTTGGATCTTGCCCCATTGCGCTTCGTTCACAACCGGGCCGATGTGGCGACCCTCTTCGCTGGCGGGGCCGACTTCGACCTTATTCGCGACTTCGGCGGCCGTCTCGACCGTTTGGTCATAGGCGCTGGCTTCGACGATCATCCGGCTTGGTGCGTTACAGCTTTGGCCGGTGTTGTTCATCATATGCAGCACGCCGCGTTTCACGGCTTTGTCGTCTGCATCAGCGAAAACAAGGTTCGCGCCTTTGCCGCCAAGCTCCAGATGGACCTTTTTCAGCGTATCCGCCGCGTTCTTGGAAATCGCAATGCCCGCGCGGGTGGAGCCGGTGAAGCTCACCATATCCACGTCCTCATGGCCGGTCAGGGCGGTGCCCACGGTCATGCCATCGCCGTTCACAAGGTTGAAGACACCGGCGGGGAAGCCTGCCTCATCCATCATCTCGGCAAAGATCACCGCGCTCAGCGGGCTTTCCTCGGAGGGTTTCAGCACCATGGTGCAGCCAGCGGCGACAGCAGCGCCCACTTTCAGCATCACTTGGTTCATCGGCCAGTTCCACGGCGTGATCATCGCCACGACGCCAACCGCCTCATGGATGATCCGGTCGTTCGGCGCGTGATCGCCCAAGGGCTTCACGAATTTGAAGTCTTTCGCCGCTTTAATAAAGTTCTTCAGGTGGCTGTAACCCGCGCCCCATTGCGAGCTGCGCGCCATTTCGATGGGCGCGCCCATCTCGGTGCTGATCGCTTGGGCCATGTCTTCGGTCCGGGACTTATAGACCTCGGCCAGTTTCTCCATCAGCGCGATACGCTCTTCGGGGGCGGTGGCCATCCAACCGGGCAGGGCGGCCTTGGCCGCTGCCACGGCGGCGTCCACATCCTTGGCCCCGCCGAGCGAGATCACGGTGCAGGGCTCTTCGGTCGACGGGTTGATGACCTTATGTTCGCTGCCCTCAAGCGGGGCGACCCATTTGCCGTCGATATAGAAATCACGTTTTTCGATCATGCTCTGTCTCCGTTATTGGCCAAGCGGGCGTCTTTTTTGCCGCTTAGAAGTGTCCGGGAATCGCCGGCTCCCGATATGCCTAGGACAATTTTACGGGGCGGAAAAGTTCAGAGGTGATTTTTGATCAAAAATACGGACGTGGCGGCCCGAAACCGGCGGGCCCACGGGGGGGCACTTAGCCCTGTGCGGGGAAGCGGATCTCGACGCAAAGCCCGTCTTGGCCCTCGACCTTCAGCGTCGCTTCATGCTGAAAGGTGAGCGTGCGGATCATCCGCCAGCCCAGCGAATCCGACCGCTCGGGCCGTTTGGCATCTTCGGGAAGGCCGACACCATCGTCATAGACTTTCAGCGTCAGACCTTCATCGCTCTCTTGCGTGACCTCAATGGTGATCACCCCTTTGTCGCGCCCTTTGAAAGCGTGTTTATAGGCGTTGGTGATCAACTCGCCCACGATCAGCCCGATGTCGACAGCCAGTTTGTTGTCCATCTTAAGGCTGGGGCAAATCAGCTTGATGCCGATGCTCTGGCGATCCCCGGTAAAGGCGCGTTCGGCGTTCTTGGTGACTTCATCCAGCATATCAGACAGATCAAGGTCGGTGCTGTCGGTTGAGCGTTGCATCAACTCATGCGCCTTGGAGAGCGAGCCGACGCGCGTTTCCAACTCGCGCAGCACTTGGCGGGTCTCGTCCTCTTTGGCTTGGCTCTTGCTCATCCGGATGAGTGCCACGATCAGGGCAAGGTTGTTGCCCGTGCGGTGGTGCAATTCCTGCATCAAGAGGTCACGGTCGGCGATGCCTTCGCTCAACTCGCGGTTCTGTTCGGTCAGCGCGGCGGTCGGGTCTTTTGCGTTATAGGCCTCCAGCGCCGCGAGGGCGTCAGCCTTGATCTGTTCAACAGCGCATTGCGGTTCGGGCAGCAGAAACTCCGCATGGACCCGCGTGCCCTCTTGGCCGGTGTCCACATCAAACCGCGCCGCGATCCGCTGCACCCCGCGCAGGCCCAGCCCCATGCCCGTCTCCGACACGATGTCGCGGGTGGGGTCAAGCTTGTCTTCCTCGATGCCGCGGCCTTGATCAATCACTGTCAGGCCGAGGGCGGGCTTGCCATTGACATCCGTCAGTGAAAACCGCGCGCGGCCCTTTTGCCCATGCTCAATGGCATTGCGGCCCAGTTCCACGGCGGCAGTGACGGTGCGCGTCCGCTCGAAAGCGGTAAAGCGCATCGCTTCGGTCAGGGTCAGGGCAATCTGGCGCAGGGCCGCGATATCGCCGCCTTTTTCAAGGTTCACCGACGTGAGGTTCGTAGCTTTCATCAGTCCGCGTCCCGTGCAATGCGTATGACCACGATGGAGGCGTCGTCACGCCCGCGAAATGCCCGGTCGAGCAGGAAGCCAGCGATCAAGAGCGGGGATTTCCACAATAGACCCTGTGGAAGATAGCTGTCGCGCAGGGTTTTCAACCCGTCGCTGTGCAGGATCATCAGATCCCCCGGTTCAAGGTCAAAGGTCTCTTCATAGCCCCGGGTGGCGCGTGCGCCGATCCGGCCGTCGCGGACCGGCAGGCGTTTGACCTCGCCATTGCGGACCCGCAGGGTGGCGATATTGCCCAAAGCGGCATAGCGCAGCACCATCTGCGGCTGCGCGATATGCACAAGGGCCGCCACCGCGCCGCGCTTGCCGATCAATTGCTCGGTCACCTCACGCATCACGGCGCCTGGCTCGCTGTTGAAGCTACGGGTGGCGGTGACGGCCTCTGTCACCTCCAGCGATGCGGCTGCGGCCTCGGGGCCATGGCCCAAGCCATCGCAAACCAGAATATCAGTGGCTTTCGGCGTTTGCCGCAGCAGATAGTCGTCGCCGCATTCCTCTTCGTTCGGGTGACAGACCCGCAGGCCCACGGCCTCGACCCCATGGGTCGCGCAGGGGGGGCTGTCTTTGGCAAAGCTGCAAACGATGGTGGTGCCGACCTCGGACCCGCTGAAGATGTCGAATTCATCCGACAGACGGCGGATCGCGCCAAGGCCCAGCCCGGCGGAATCGCCACTGCTCATGCCGTCTTGGAACATGTGATCCATATCGCTGATGCCGGGGCCCCGGTCGGTAAAGATCATCACGATCTTGTCGCCCTTGCCCTCGGCCGGGGCATTGATCAAGGCGCGGCCTTTCTCGGCGTAGCGCAGGATGTTGGTCGTGGCTTCGGTGGCGACGATGGCCAATTCGTCGGTCCGATGTTTCGGCCAATCGTGCTGGGCGGCCAGACGCCGTGCGGCGCGGCGGACCACGGCGATGGCGCTTTGGTCCTGAACTTCGACCCATTGTTTCATAGGTTCACACTCATCATCACGCTGGTGCCCCCGCCGACGGCGGTGCGGATTTCAAATTTCTTGGCCAGCCGCTGTGCGCCGCCCAAACCACGGCCAAGGCCGCCGCCCGAAGTATAGCCGTCCGTCAGGGCCAGTGCCACGTCCTCGATCCCCGGTCCCTTGTCCCAACAAACCACGCTAAGCTGCTTGGCCTTCGGATCGACATAGATGGAAAATTCACCTCCGCCAGCGTGAACGATCGCATTGCGGGCGATTTCGCTGACGGCGGTGGCGAAACGTGTGACATTCAGCGCCGAGGCGCCGTGTTCTTTCATGTAGCGCGCCACGGCTTGGCGCACCGTCACCGCGTCACCGCTGGTCTTTAGTTTGAACTGAGAGAGAAGAACCTGCGCCCCTAGGTCCTTTTCGTCAAACGCGGCGTAGCTGGGCAAGGGCATGGGTCAGGCTTAACGCGGTGCGAATTTCCGGCAGGTACATGCCAAGCTCGACCAACGTGACCGCCACCGTGGGGCGCATGCCGACAACATAGGTATCCGCCGCCAGCAGACGGGAGATCCCCGCCAACTGGGCGATCACACGGCCCACGAAGGTGTCGACAATCTCAAGCGCTGAGATATCGAGGATCACCCCGTCGATGCGGTTCTCGGATATTTTGTTCGACAACCGGTCTTGAAGCTCCAAGATCTCGGTGTCCGTGATGTCATCCTGTATCGAAACGAGGAGCGCATGTTCGACCAGATTAATCGACGTGACACCGGCCACCTTATTGGCCCTCGGTCTTCTTGATCACATAGCCCACGGTCAGCAGCGCGTCCGACAGGGCGGTGCGGATGCTCGACCGGGTGGAAACGGTGCCGACATCAATGCCAAGTTGCACCATGGTCTGGGCGATCATCGGGCTGATGCCGCTGATGATGCACTCGGCACCCATCAGACGCACGGCAGCGGCGGCGCGCAGCAGGTGTTGTGCCACCTGCGTGTCGACGGTGCCGACGCCGGTGATGTCCATGATGACCACTTCGGCCTGCCGCTCCAGAATGGTTTGCAGCAGGTTCTCCATTACCTCTTGGGCGCGGGCGGAATCCAGCGTGCCGATCAGCGGCAGGGTCAAAACACGGTCCCAAAGCTCGACCACGGGGGTCGACAGTTCCAGCATTTCTTGGCGTTGACGATCGATGATCTGCTCACGCTCAAGAATGAAAATCTCGTTGGTGTAGATGGCAAAGGCATCGACCAGACGGGTGACCAGCATCACGTCGCGGATCAATACGCCGTGTTCGCTGTCTTGCATCGCTTCGAGCCGTTTGAACAGCGGCGCTTTCAACGCCAGCACAAAGGTCGCCATCTCGGTTGGGGTCACGCCGCGGTTGACCCGCTCGCGGCTCACATCGGCCAGAACGGCGCGCAGATCATCCCATTGGGTATCATCGAAATCGAAATCTTCGCCCGAGATGCCATCGCGCACACCTTTGGAAAAGGCTTTGAGCAATTCGCGGTTCTGGTTCCGGCTCTCCGCATCGGAGAACAGGTCAGAACGTTTCACGCCCTCTTTGACCTGCGTTCCCAGCCACTCCTCGATGATACCTTTGAAATCGGTGTCGAGAACAGTCAGAATATTGGCCGTAGCAGATTGCGGCATCTTGAACCCCAGTGTTTATTTCACCCCCCATAGGCCAATCGTGGGGCCAAGTGTCAATAGGACGCAGGGATTTTGATCGGCGGCAAAGCGCCATCGGGGGCGCGCCATGTGATTGACTATGACCGCTTTTCGTCTGCCGCGGCGGGGTGGGGCAGGCCATCGACCTTGGGTTATCGCCTATGAGTTTGGAGGGCTAGGGGCCCACGGCTCCACCATAAAGGGGTAGCCCCGTCGCATCGCCCACCCGCAGGCAGGCGATGACTGTCTCTTAGTCGCGGGTGGCGGCTTATGCCGCCTCGCCGGGATGCCGTGGGACCAGCGCCCGGACCAGATCACGCATATGCAACACGCCGACCTGTTTGCCCTCGCGCATGACGCGGTAGTTGTTGGTCGTATCCCCTCCGGAAACCGCGATGATGCTTTCCAGCGTGTCGTCGAAATCAACCTCACCGGCCACATCCGCAGGCGGCACCTCGGTCTTCTCCATGACCGACCGTACCCGCAGCACCCGCGCGCGGTTGATGTCGCTGACGAAGGCTTCGATATAGGGATCATTGGGGTTCAGCAGGATATGCTGTGGCTCGCCCTGCTGGACGATGAACCCGTCTTTGAGGATCACCAGATGGTCCGCCAGTTTTAGCGCCTCGTCCAGATCGTGGGTGATGAAGATCACGGTCTTATGCAGCTCTTCTTGCAACTCGATCAGCAGATCCTGCATGTCGGTGCGGATCAGCGGGTCGAGCGCGGAGAACGCCTCGTCCATCAGCATCACGTCAGAGTTCGACGTGAGCGCGCGGGCGATGCCAACACGCTGCTGCATCCCGCCTGATAGCTGCGCGGGATACTGCTCTCCTTGACCCTCCAGCCCGACGCGGTTCAGCCATTTGGTGGCCTCAGCCGCGTATTTGCTGCGGTTCTTGCCTTCGATCTCCCAGCTGAGCCCGGTGTTTTCCAACACCGTGCGATGCGGCAGCAGGGCGAACTTTTGGAACACCATCGACATCTTGTGCTTGCGCATCTCGCGCAGGCGACGCTCGTTGTAGTCGAGGATGTTCTCGCCGTTCATGATCACTTCGCCCGAGGTGGGGTCAATGAGGCGGTTGAGGTGCCGGATCAGGGTCGATTTGCCCGAACCCGACAGCCCCATGATCACCGTGGTCTTGCCCGCAGGCATGTCCACGTTGATGTTGTTAAGACCCAGCACATGGCCTGTTTCGGCCTGAAGGTCGGTCTTGCTCATGCCGCCGCGCACCTTCTCCAGCGCGCCCTGTGGGTCATCCCCGAAGATTTTATAGAGGTTGCGGACGGAAATCTTGATATCGTCTGTCATGTCTGGCCTCACTTCTGCGCCGCGTTGATCCGCGCAAGCGCGGCTTTGGTGACCCGGTCGAGGATGATCGCAAGCAGCACGATCCCCAGACCCGACAGGAGGCCCACGCCCAATTCAAGGCTCCGAATGCCGCGCAGCACCAGCACGCCCAGACCGGGGGCCGAAACCAGCGAGGCGATAACGACCATGGCGAGGCTCATCATGATGGTCTGGTTCACACCGGCCATGATGTTGGGCAGCGCCAGCGGGATCTGCACCTTGTAAAGCTTTTGACGGTTGGTCATGCCAAAGGCGTCGGCGGCCTCGATCACGTCTTTGTCGACCAGACGTATGCCAAGGTCGGTCAGACGCACCACCGGCACGATGGCGTAAAGGATGATCGCGATGCCGTAGAGCTTGGGCTCAGTCACCGAGAACAGGAAGATCAGCGGGATCAGATAGACAAAGGGCGGCAGGGTTTGCAGCATGTCCAAGATCGGGATCATCGTGCGCTGCACACGGTCACTGCGCGACATGGCGATGCCGATGGGCACGCCCAATAGCACACATATAAAGGCGCAGACAAAGATGATCGCCAACGTCTGCATGGTGTGTTCGTAAAAGTCGATAAAGGCGAGGAAGCCAAAGACCAGCGCCACCAGACCCACCAGTTTCAGCGAGCGGCCCACGGCAAAGGTGATCGCCATCAAAAGCGGGATCATCACGAACCACGGCACTGCCTGCATGATCCACAGCGCATTTTCCAGCGCCCAGCTTAGCGGTTGGGTCAGCGGATCGACAACGACTTTGAGACTGTCCTTGATGGCGAGGAAGCCTTGCTCCAGCCCTTGGGTCAGGTCGCGCGACTGCGGGATGGCGTCGCAACTGTCGTGCAGCGCATCCAGCGAAGGGAAGGGCGTGTCCCAGAGCGTCGTGTCGGTATCACCGCCCGCTTGCCCCATGAGATCGGCCATGGAGCTAAGCCCACCGCCTTGGTCATCGCCGCACCAGCCGCGCAGGCCGAGCTGGTCAAAGAAGTTATCGTAGGTCGCCATCTGTCGCTTTCCCGGTCTGCATCAGACCGTTTACTTTTGGGGAGGGGGCCGGTGCGCCGCGCGGTCTGCGCGGCGTCGGCTGCCCCATGCAGAGGCGGCAAATCAAACCTATGTCCTTGCAAAGAAACTGCGCAATAGGCCGGGGGCCGCGGCGCAGTCGGTGTGAAAAGACGTAAGTCTTGCCGCCGATCCTGAAACAAACGGGCGGGAAACCCAGATGAGTTCCCCGCCCGCCGTTTTGTCAGTCTGTCTTACTGGTCAAGCAGCTTCGACAGGTTGCCACGGGCGTCGTCGCTCAGCCATTCGGCCCAGACGTCCTTGTTGTTCTGCAGGTAGTAAACAGCCGCTTCTTCATTCGAAGCGTTGCTTTCGCCCTGCCATGCCAGCAGCTTGCTCATCTCTTCGGTCTTGAAGGAGACGTTGCCGATGAATTCCGCGATTTCAGGATTGTTGTCGTGGAAATCCTTGGTCATCACGGTCAGAACCGGTGCCGTCGGGAAGGCCGAAGGCTTGGGCTCTGGGTTGTCGGCGTTCTGGTTGGCGCTGTGCGCGGCCTCGTCAAATTCGCCCAGATCGACGCTGGTCATGTCGTATTTGCCCAGCGGCGTGGTTGGGGCCCAATAGTAGCCGAACCATGGCTCTTTGCTTTCATAGGCCGACGCCATCGAGGTCACCATCGTCTCACCCGAGCCGTGGTCAAAAACTTCGATGCCATTGCCTTCGAGGTCATAGGCGCGGGCGAGGTTGTCGCTCACGATGCGGCAGCCCCAGCCATCGGGACAGTTGTTGAACATGCCGCCGACCAGTTCGGGGTTTTCCAAAATGCCTTCGATGGTGGCAAGCTCGGGATGCTCATCCACAAGATAGGTCGGCACCCACCAGCCTTCGACACCACCGGGATCAAGCACGGAAGTCAGCTCAACGATCTTGCCGTTCTCTTTGAGCTTTTTGTAAGCATCACCGGCAGAGTTGGGCCACATCTCCGGCACGATGTCCGGCTCGTTGTTTTCCGACAGCGATGTCACGGCGGGCGTGGTGTCCGAAGGCACCACGGTCACGTCGCAGGAATAGCCCTGAACCAGCAGGAATTCGGTGACGGCGGTGACGATCTGTGCCGACGCCCAGTTCATTTCCGCGATCGAGACTTCGCCGCAGTCCTGAGCGGCGGCGGCCATCGGGGTTGCAACGGCAAAGGCCGTGCCAAGCAAATAGCGTTTCATAGTGATATCTCCTCTATTGTATCCGCAGTGACACGCAGCCGCGCACCGCTGATCTTTGTCCCTTTGCATCAAGAAAAAGCCGGTCGCGCGATAGGGCGCGGCAGCTTTCGATGGCCGGGTTTGCTGGAGATAAGAAAACAAATCGCGCGCCCCTGTGCAACACGATTGCCGAGAGGATGACGCAAGTTCGGGCACCGCGCCGGGTGTGGCGCGGTGCGGTTATGACCGGCGCCCCCCTGCAGGACGCCATATAATTAAGGCCCGCCGCGACCCTTCAAGCGGGGCGCGGGTGGGGCTGTTCAGCGGCGGGAAAAACTTTCCATGTCGCGGATATGCTGGGGGATGTCTTTGCGGTTTAGGCCAATATCCTGCAGCAGACGGTCATCCATCGCGTTCAGCGTCGACAGCGTGCGGTTGCGCTCCCAACGGCGCGCGGTGTCGCGCAGGGCACGCCGCAGCATGGCGACAAGGGCCAGACCCTCGGCGTTGGCGACTTGACCGATGGTGCCGTTAAAGGCGGTTCCGGGCATCCCGGCGATCTGGTTGGTGTTCTTCAGCAGGCGGAAATGCATGGCATGCTCCATATCAGAAAGGTCGTAAAAGGAAGGATCCGCCAAAGACGACGGTCAGTGCCAAAAGGCCGGGCCGGGTCGGTTGTGTGGGTCTCATCCCGAGTGTGATCCGGAAAGTCAGTTGGAACCCCGATGGTCCGAACAGGCGGATCGGCCTGTCCGACCGGGGTTACCGGCGGTTCAGCAGCGTGCCCGGTTTGCGCGGGCGCCTCTTATGAACGGCATACATCAACATGCGGCGCATTTGGTCTACCCGAGCGGCCATTGCAATAGGGTGAAATGGGGGTGCGACACCCTGCCGCAGGAGTGGGGCGCAGAGTGCACTATGGCTGGGGTTTGCGCCTTGTCGGCGCGGTGTCGTTTGTGGGCTTTGAAATGTCGTTTTGAGCGTCGGATTTGGCGCATTTTGGCTCGGATATTCGTGGGGGTATGAGCGGCTTGTGAGGTTTACGTTCGAGACCAGCAGGCGCCTTTGCGCGAATACGTCTGCCGCAAACAGGCGGCAGGCCGCTTCTTGTAGGCCCACCTCGCCGCGCCGGTTGCGGTTCCGATGTGTTTCCGGCGAAATGCCTTGCATGAGCCCCTGACGCCCCCTGCAGGTGCAAGATTGATTCGGCGGGAATAAGGCGCTCTACCTGTGGCTTTGTCACCAGTTCCGCAGGTTTTTGGGCCATTGGTTCCAGCTTGTGAACAAGCAATCAAAAAGAATGACGAAAACAAGGCGGCACAGATGCGGCGCATTTGCGGCGCCATTGTCTCTCACCGCGAAACAGTCTTGACCGGGGGTGAAAGGGCGCGGTCGTGTTTTGGCGTTAATTTTCCTTAATCCTATGGCGAAACGCGATTTCGGCGAGGAATGCCAGGGAAACAATCGTCGCCGTGAGATCGGCTAAACCACCTGAATTGCGGCAAAACTTCATTTGGTTCCGGCAATTTTCAAACATTTTTTCCTTTGTCCATTCGTATAGGAGGGCTATTCCTATAGGTGCCCAACTGGGGGGCATAGAAGTCTGTAGGTCACGGGGGCGGCCGCATTAAGCGCATCAAGGATGCGGGAAATGTGGGTACGCCGCAAAATTTGCGACCGTAAACACAACATACCGGGGAGGGGTTCTTCTCGGGTGTGGGCCTTGTTCAGGCTCTCCCCTTCGTTGGCGCAAGGATGCGTGTCGCCCGATCTGGATTTCAGCCAGCGGGGCGCGTGTGAACGGAGGGAGAGACGATATGATAGACAAGCGACAGGCCCTGCCATTGGCCTTTTGCGGGGCAAGAAATGCCCGGTTCGACCGCTCTGCCGTTCGGCGCTCCATTCATCAGATTGAAACAGAATCCACTTCCAAGACGGCCGCGTTGCGCGCCGCGTGCAACACCGCTCAGGAGAATTCACAATGATTAGAACACTTGATTTCAACGCGTTCAGCGCAGGCACCATCATTGACGACGAATATGCGGACCTGGGCGTTACGGTTTCGGCCAGCGGCGGCTCTGGCGATGCGATGATCTTTGACAGCGCCAACCCCACGGGTGGCGACAGCGATCTGGCTTCCGATACGCTGGAAGGTCTGCTGATCGTTTCCGAAGACGGCGACCAGAGCGACCCGGACGACAACGCCGGCGGCGGCAGCCTGTTCTTTGATTTCGATGACATGGTACGCATGAAGGGCGTCACCTTCAAAGACATCGAAGAGACCAGCGGCGAGGGCACCCGTGTCATCTTTTACGATGACAATGGCGACGTGATCCAGAACCACTACGTTCAGCCCACCGGCGACGGCGGCGAACGGTTCGTTCAGTTCAACATAGACGGCGTGTCGCGCTTCGAAGTGCGTTTCGAAGGCTCCGGCGCGATCGACAACGTGATCTTCGACGACGACAAGCCAGCAGGCGGCGGCAATGACGCGCCCGTGGCCGAAGACGATGTGCTTGAGATCGACGAAGACACCTCCGGCACCGTCGACGTGCTGGGCAATGACAGCGACAGCGATGGCGACACGCTGACCATCACCATGGCAAGCTGCCCCGTCGGGGATGTGATCATCAACGACGATGGCACGCTCACTCTGACGCCAAACGCGGATTTCAACGGCGAAACAACCATCACCTACACCGTGGATGACGGCAACGGCGGCACCGACACCGGCACCGTCAATGTCACCGTAAACCCGGTGAACGACGCCCCCGAGGCCAATGACGACACGGCCAGCACCACCGGCACCGAAGCGGTCGTAATCCCAGTCCTGGACAACGACACCGACGTGGACGGCGACACTTTGAGCGTTGCAGATGCGTCCAGCGACGATGGCACCGTGACAATCAACGACGATGGCACCATCACTTTTGTTGCCGATGACGGTTTCACCGGCGACGCGACGATCACCTACACCGTGTCCGACCCCGACGGTCTGACCGACGAAGGCTCCGTGACTGTCACCGTGGGTGACGGCGATCCGACCCGCGACGGCTATGTTGACGGCACCGCAGGCGATGACATGATCGACACCGCCTATACCGGTGACCCCGATGGCGACATGATCGACAACGACGACGCGATCCTGCCCGGTGCCGAAGGCGATGACGACTATGTCCGCGCGGGCGACGGTGATGACACCATTCTGGCAGGCGACGGCGATGACATCGTCGAAGCTGGCTGGGGCTCTGATGTGGTCGAAGGCGGCGAGGGTGATGACATGATCACCACCGGCAACGATGATATCGCCCCCGATCTGGGCTATCCTGACAGCGACAGCGACTCCTTGGGCTTTGACCCAGACGAGTTCCCTGACAACGACCGCGATTCTGTTGATGGCGGCGCGGGCAATGACACCATCTCGACCGGCGACGACCGTGACACCATCACCGGCGGCACGGGCGATGATGTGATCGACGCGGGCATCGACGACGATTGGGTTGATGGCGGCGACGGCGATGACCGTATCGTCGGCGGCGAGGGCAACGACAGCATCCTTGGTGGCGCTGGCAATGACACGATCTTTGCCGGCAATGATCCCGACCTCGGCCTTGATGTGCTCGACATCCCCGACGAAGATGATGCGTCCAACCCCTTCACCCCCGACCGTGTTACGGACAACGGGAGGGATACGGTCGACGGTGGTTCGGGCAATGACGTGATCTATGGCGCCGATGACGCCGACATGCTGCGCGGCGGTTCTGGCGATGACTATATCGACGGTCAGATCGACGATGACATCATCGAAGGCAACACCGGCAATGACACGCTGCTTGGCGGTCAAGGCGACGACAGTATCTCGGGTGGTCAGGGCAATGATGAGCTTGACGGCGGCACCGGCGATGACACGCTACGCGGCAACCGTGACGATGACCTGCTGGTCGGCGGCGAAGGCGATGACCTGCTCGACGGTGGCGGCGAGAATGACACGCTGATGGGCGGCGAGGGCGACGACACGCTGCAGGGTGGTCAGGGCGACGATCTGCTCGACGGTGGTGCGGGTGTCGACGTGATGACCGGCGGTGCCGATCAGGACAGCTTCGTCAACGTGAATGCGGGCGATGATGTCGACGGTGGCAGCGCTGGCGTGGACTATGACACGCTCGATCTGCGCGGCTCGGCCCCTGAGGGTGGTCGCTTCGAGATCACCTATACATCGGACGACCGCGAAGACGGTTTCGTCGACTACTTCAACGAAGACGGCAGCGATGCCGGGCGTTTGAACTTTGTCGAGATCGAAAATGTCATCCCCTGTTTCACACCGGGCACCAAGATCGCCACGCCGCGCGGCGAGGTTCTAGTCGAGGCGCTTGAGGTCGGTGACCGGGTCATCACCCGCGACAACGGCATTCAGACGATCCGCTGGGTCGGTGCGCGTGAGATGACGGGGGCCGAGTTCGAAAAGGCCGCCCATCTCAAGCCGGTGCTGATCCGTAAGGGCGCGCTTGGCAATGCACTGCCCGAGCGTGACATGATGGTCAGCCCCAACCACCGCGTGTTGGTCGCCAACGAGAAAACGGCGCTCTACTTCGAAGAGCGTGAAGTGCTGGTTGCGGCGAAACACCTGACCGGCATGGAGGGCATCGACGTGGTCGAGGTCTCTGGCACCACCTACATCCACGTGATGTTCGACCGCCATGAGGTGATCTTGTCGGATGGCACATGGACCGAGAGCTTCCAGCCTGGTGACATGTCGCTGGCCGGTATCGGCGAAGAGCAACGCAACGAAATCCTCGAACTCTTCCCCGAGCTTGCGACACAGGACGGCATCGAAGGCTACACCGCCGCCCGCCGGTCGCTGAAAAAGCACGAGGCCAGCTTGCTGGTGAAATAATCCCGCAAGGGCGGGGCGCGATGCAACTTGGAAACGGGGCGGGTGACCGCCCCGTTTTCTTTTGTGGGGTTATTCCTGCGGCTTTCGCCACGCGGCCCAATCTTCGGGCGTGTCGAGGTCAAGCCGCGCGCGTTGACCGGGCAGGGGCACCATCTGCACCCGCGCGCCTGCGCCGTGCACCACCGCGCGGCCCCCATCATCGCCGCTGAGCCGCTTGAGTTGGTCAAACAGCGCGGCGGCAAAGATGATCGGATGCCCCGGCCTGCCATCCTCTGTCGTGGCGCGCCAGACCAACGTCTCACTGCTTAGATCAACCGAGGCCGCAAGGCAGGCCAGATCGCCGGGCTCTAGGTCGGGCATGTCGGCCAACATCACCATGGCCGCCGCCGTGTCCGGGGGCAGGTCCGCAAAGGCGCGGCGCAGGCTGGCGCCCATGCCCTCGGCCGCATCGGGAATGGGAAGCGGCGCGATATCTAGCCCGGTCAGGGCCGTGTAGCGCGGATGCGGCGCAGGCGGCAGGGCGACGGTCACGGGGCCGACGCTTTGCGCCAACCGCGTCTGACGGCGCAACAGGGGCTGGCCGTCCACGTCTTCCATCAATTTGTCGCGCCCCCGCATCCGGGAAGAGGCTCCGGCAGCGAGGAGGATCACAGGCAGAGAGGCTTTTGTCATGGAGCCAGACTACCGGGCGTGGCGCGCGGGGATAAGTGTTTTCTTGCGCCTTGCCACGGGTCAGATATCAGCGCCGCCAAAGGCTGCAAATTCCTGCTAAACCACCGTTGGCAGGGCGCTTTTTCGTGCTACCCTTGCCCCATGAACATCAAAGACCTGATCCCGCACACACTGTTTCGCAAAGCCCGCGAATATTCTCGTAAACTTTGGGTGCGGGTGGTCGTCATGGGGCTGTTGGCCTTTGTCGCCCTCGGGATGACGCAGCTGTTCGAGCCCTTGGTGCCCAAGGAGGTCGCCACACGTTTGACGGGCGAGGCGGCGGATCGGCTTTTGCAGATCATCGCGGATGCGATGCTTGCGGTTACGATCTTTTCAATCACCATCATGGTCACGGTTTACCGCTCTACCTCGGCCCAGTTCACGCCGCGGGCGCATCGGCTGATCATTCAGGACCGGACCACGCAGAACACCCTTGCCGTTTTCATCGGGGCCTATGTCTATGCATTGGTGGCCATCATCATGCGCGAGTTGGGCATCTATGTCGACGAACGCTCTTTCGTATTGTTCCTGACCACGGTTCTGGTGCTGGCGATCATCGTGATCTTTCTGATCCGTTGGGTGCTTCATCTGCAAAGTTTCGGTAGCCTGATCGACACCACGCGCCAAATCGAAGCCGTAACCACATCGCTGTTCAAGGAGCGGCTAAAGACGCCCTGCATGGGCGGTCACCCTTTGACCGGCCCCGCGCCGGAAAACGCCCGCCCGATCTTTGCCCCCGAAAGCGGGTATATCAAACATATCTACCCCGAGGCGCTGGACCAGCAGGCGCGCGATCATGGGGTGGCGATCTATCTTACCCGGCGCATCGGCGATTTCGTCTTTGTCGGAGAGCCTTTGGTCATGGTGACCCAGCAGGGCAGCCCACAGGACGCAGAGCACGATTGGGACAGCCTTGAGCAAAAGGTCTTCGATACCGTGCAACTGGGCGATCTGCGCACCTTTGACCAAGACCCGCGCTTTGGCCTGCGGGTGCTGGGAGAGGTCGCCTCCAAAGCGCTGTCGCCGGGGATCAACGACGGTGGCACGGCGATTGATGTCATCACCCGCATCGGGCGCATCCTGTCTTATTATTCGGACGAGGCGAAGCCGGGCGGCAAGGTCAACCTGCCCAACCTGCATATCGCGCCGATCCCGTCGGACGCCCTGATCGAAGATGGCTTTGGCGCGCTGGCCCGTGATGGGGCCTCGGTCGTCGAGGTGCAGATGGCCCTGCAAGAGGTGCTGGCCGGGCTGATGCAGCACCCTGACCCCGGCCTTGCCGCCTCGGCCCGGGACGCGGCAGAGAACCATCTGCGCCGCGCTTTCGAAGAGGTGCCCTTTGGCCCTGACCGGGCGCGTATTTGGTCCGCCGCATGCAAAGAGGTGCGCGCGGCGGTGGAGACACCGGACTAAGCGGAGGTCAGAGGGGGCGGATTTTCAACTGCGTGATGCGGTTGCCGTCCCGCTCCATCACTTCGAACCGGAAGTTGTGGAAAGAGAACACTTGCCCCACGGTGGGGATCATCTGCGCTTCGTGGATCACCAGCCCGGCCACGGTATTGGCCTCGTCATCGGGGAGGGACCAGTCGGTGGCGCGGTTAAGATCGCGGATCGTCATGGCCCCTTCGACCATCAGATGCCCATCCTCGGACTGTTTGAGCGGGTGATCTGCGTCGGGGTCGAATTCGTCTGTAATCTCGCCCACGATCTCTTCGAGGATGTCTTCGAGCGTGATCAGCCCTTGCAGGGAGCCATATTCATCCACCACCAGCGCAAAATGCGTGCGGCGGCGCAGGAACTGGCGCATCTGTTCATCGAGGGTGGAGGTTTCGGGCACGAAATAGGGTTTCATCACCACATCGGCCACGTTGAACCCCTTGAGCGCCGCCGCATTGCCGTTGGGGCCGCCGATCAGCTTGTACATGGCCCGCAGCAGGTCCTTGGCATGGATCACGCCGATGATGTTCTCCGGATCATCGCGGAAGACGGGCAGGCGGGTGTGGTTGGATTGCAGGCATTTTTCCATGATGTCGGTCGGGTCGGATGCCGCATCGATCATCTCGATCCCCGAACGGTGCAGCATGACCTCTTCCACCGCGCGTTCGCGCAGGTCGAGCGCGCCCAAGATACGGTCGCGGTCTTCCTTTTCGACCACGCCTTCGGAATGGCCCAGTTGCAAGGCGCCAGCGATCTCTTCGCGGACCGCCAGAATGTTGCTGTCCGGGTCGATCTGAACGCCGAAAAGCCGCAGCACCCCGCGCACGAAATAGCGCACCGCCGTCACCACCGGCGAGAAGACAAGCACCACGATGCTGATCGGGCGCGAGACCAGCGCCGCCGCCGTTTCGGCATTGGTGATGGCATAGGTCTTGGGCAGCACTTCTGAGAAGACAAGCACCAGAAGTGTCATCACCAGCGTCGCCAGCGCCACACCGCTTTCGCCGAAAAGCCGGGTGAATAGCGCCGTCGCCATGGAAGCGGCAAGGATGTTGACCAAGTTGTTGCCCAGAAGGACCGAGCCGATCAGCCGCTCGTTATCCTCGGTGATTTTGAGCGCCCGTATCGCCCCGCTTGCCCCTTTGTCGGCCTGCGCGCGCAGCTTCCCGCGCGAGGCGGCGGTCAATGCGGTCTCGGACCCCGAAAAGAAGCCCGACAGGACGAGGAGAAACAGGATAATTCCGGTACTGATCCAGAATGCGGTGTCAAAAAGGGCGGGGCCCGTTTCCATGAGGTCTAAATCCATCCATTATGTGTTGCGAATGTTATGGGCGCAGGGGCTGCGTCATTCAAGGGTCGCAACGGGTGAGGGTGGTGTGATGCAGGCGAAAATCAACTGTGCAGAGCTCGGGGTTCTGGACGGGCCGCTGCTGTTGTTCGGCGGGCCCTATTCCAACCTTCAGGCGGTAGCAGCGCTGACGGATTTTGCCGCCGCGCACGGCATCGGCGGGGATCAGATGATCTGCACCGGGGATATCGTCGCCTACTGCGGGGCACCAAGCGAAAGCGTGGCGGCGATCCGGGCGCTTGGCTCTGCCGTGGTGGCGGGCAATTGTGAGTTGCAACTGGCCAGCGGGGCCGAGGATTGCGGCTGCGGCTTCGCGCCGGGCAGCAGTTGCGACATGCTTTCGGGCGCGTGGTACGCCCATGCCGCAAGCCAGTTGGACGCGGAGGCGAAGACGTGGATGGGGTCACTGCCGGATGTGGCCGTGTTTCAGCATCAGGGGCAGCGCTACGGGGTGATCCACGGCGGGGTGTGCGATGTGGCGCGGTTCATCTGGTCAGAGAGTGCAGGGGCGGTGTTCGAGGAGGAGTGGCAGGCCTTGGAAGAGGTCACAGGCCCCGTCGATCACATCATCGCCGGGCATTCCGGTCTGCCCTTTATCCGCAAGACGGCGCGTGGGCGCTGGATCAATGCAGGGGTGATCGGCATGCCGCCCCACGACGGTGGCCAGCAAACGCGGGTGGCCGTGTTGGACGGGGGCGAAGTGCGGTTTCACCGGCTTAGCTATGATGTGGCAGGGGCCGTGGCCGATATGACAAAGGCCGGTCTGCCGCGCGCCTATGCTGACGCGCTGCAAAGCGGTTACTGGCCGTCGGAAGACGTGCTGCCACCGGGGTTGCGCGTGCCGTCCTTGGCGAGGGGGTGACGCTCCAGCACGAGGTCCGACAGGCGCTCTTCTAGCACATGGGTATAGATCTCGGTCGTGGCGACATCGGCATGGCCCAGCATGGTCTGGATCGCGCGCAGGTCTGCACCATTGGCCAGCAGATGCGTGGCGAAGGCATGGCGGAGGGTGTGCGGCGTCACCTTTTCAGGGGGCACACCCCCGGTCACGGCAAATTCCTTGATCAGCAGATAGAACCGATGCCGCGTCAGGTGGCCCGTTGCCCCGCGCGACGGGAAGAGATGCCGTGCGGGCGGTTTGCCCTTGGCTTGGGCCGCTTCATCCGCCTTGTCGCGCACCACCAGCCATGCGGCCAGCGCATCACGCGCAGGCTCTGACAGGGGCACCAGCCGCTCGCGGCCCCCCTTGCCCGAAATCAGCAGCAGGCGCGGATCGCCGCGCGCGGCGCTGACCGGCAGGCTGACCAATTCGCTGACCCGCATGCCAGTGGCATAGAGCAGTTCCATCAGGCAGGTGTTGCGCAGCTGGTCTGCCAGCGCCCGGCCAGAGTTGCGCGCGGCATCCAGAAGCCGGTCGACCTCTTCTTCGGAGAGGATCTTGGGCAGACGTTTGTCTTGCCCCGGTCCGGCGATTTGCACGGCGGGATTGTCTTCGCGCAGCCCTTCCTCAAAGGCAAAGCGGTAGAGCTGTTTGATCGCCGAAAGCCGCCGCGCGCGGGTGGATTTGGCAAGACCTTGAGCGTCGCAATAGACAAGGTAATCCTCAACCTCACCGCGGCTGGCGGTTAGGAAATCGTGATTGCGCTGCGCCAGAAAGGAATCGAAATCCTTGAGGTCGCGGCCATAGGCCAACTGCGTATTGGTGGCGGCACCCTGTTCGGCGGCGGCGGCCTCCAGAAAGCTGGAGATCCAATGGAAGGTCGGGGTCTGGGAAATCATCATTGCTGGAGCAATACAATCTGCAAGGCGGCACGTCGGGCGGTGTCTTCCAACCCGAGGGCGCGCAGGGTGGCTAGGGCGTCGCGGAGCGCCGATGTGTCACCACTCGCCCCGTCATGCAAGAGCGACAATAGGCGCAAAATCGCCATGCCCAATTCCTTGTCCCTCGCCAGCGCCATCAGGTCGGCGCGCGGGGTGGGATTGGCGAAAGCATCGTGAACAGCAGCGGCCAAGGGCGCATCCGGGGCGGGGCCTTCGGGGGTATCGCCAACCGCTACGGCGCGCAGCAATTCGTCTTCGGGGGACTTGCCGATCACCCGCGCCGCGGCGGCCTCGTAATTGGGCGACAGCAGCGCCACATCCCGCGCCAGGCGCGCGGCATGGCCCGCAAGCGGCATGGTCGAGAGGGGTTCGGCAAAGAGCGTGGCAAAGGCCACTTCGAGAGAGGCCTCGCGCATCGCTTCCCATGCTGGCGGCAGGGTCTTGGCCACCGCCTCTGCGCTGCTGGTGCGCAGGGCTGTCTCAAAGCGTTGCAGCGCCGCGACACGGTCCCAGACGCCCCCCGATGCGGCGGGCTGGCGGTCTGTGTACAGCCCCAGCAGCAGGTTGTCGGGCAGGGCGCCCGCGCGGGTCAGACGCTCGGCGGCCTCAAGCTGGGCTTTCCATCCGGCGATGTCGCGCAGATCGGCCACCGCATAGGGGCGCGGCAGAATGTTGGAGGGCAGCGGCTCACCAATGGTTTCAAACAGGCGAAAGGTCATCGGGTCCATCTGGCGCGGCACGCGCAGCGGCTCAGCCCCTTCGTAGAAATCCGGGTTGAGGAAACGGTCAAAGAGTTCAAGCTGCGCCTCTGGCAACAGGCCAAGCGCCTGCGCCGAGCCAAAGGTCAGAGCCGCGTTTTCCCAATTGCCTGCGCGGGCGTTGCAGAAAATCCGTGTGCCATAGTCGCGGGTCAGATGCGGAGATTTCATCAGCCGCTCGCAGACGCGATGCTCGGTCCCGGTGAGCAGGGAAAGCTGCATCCACAGGTCGAAATGCGCGGTCGAGGTGGTCACCCCGGCCTGTTCGATCAGTGACAGCGCCGGATCGAGCGCGCCCAGCTCCATGAGTTTTTCGCCCCGTGCCAGCGCCAATAGATCGCCATTGCGCGCCTCGCCCTGCGGGGCCTGCGCCTCTGCCAGAAGCACGGTATAGAGCAGAGCCTGCGCGGCGGGCAAATGCAGGTCGGGCAGGTTGCGAATACGCTCGATCAGGGCGGTCGTATCGCTGCCCATCCAGATGTCCCCACGCAGCCCGGTGACCGAACCGGGCACCAGCCCGATGCGGCGCGGCGCGCCATCGCCCAGTGGGGTGACCTGCACCTCGGGGGGCAAAGCGTTGTTGGCGACAGGCGGTTCCGCCACCCGGCCCGGATTGGGCGGGCGTTTGGGGCGGTTTTCGGGCGGCGATTGCGCCCCGAGCCAGTCGATCACCGAAAGCGGTTGGTCATTGGCGGCGGGGGGCTTTTCCGGTTCCCGGGCCGCTGAGGTTTTGCGCGAATCGCGGCCCAGATTGCGGTCTTCGTCGGATTCGGCCAGCAGGGCGCTGGCACTGACCGAGCAGATCAACGCAGCGCAAAGGGCCAAACCGCGTTTTGACAGCGCGTTTGCCACCCCGCTCAATCCGCTGTCAGCGTGACGGGCTGGCGTGTCTCAATCTGTTCGGGCGAAAAGTCCACGCCAAAGAAGGGCCCGACGTAGGCATAGCCCACCAGCCCGATGAAGCCGACAATCAATAGAAATATCAAAAGCTTAAAAAGTTTACCCATGATTAATGCCTGCCCGGAATTCTGCTATTTTGCCAAACTATATATGGCCTTTCCGGCAAGATCACGTCATTCAGAGAAAAATGAGCGGAATTAAGCACAGCATAACCGATGGCGATGAAATGCCGCCCCGTTACCGTCTGAACAAGACGGTGGCGCTGGTTGGCATGATGGGGGCGGGCAAGACGGCGGTGGGGCGTGCGGTCTCGGCCAAGCTGGGCGCGCCCTTTCTGGACAGCGATGCCGAGATTGAGGCGGCGGCCAATCTGAGCGTGCCCGAAATCTTTACCCGCGACGGAGAACCGTTCTTTCGCAAACGCGAGACAGAGGTCATCGCCCGGCTGCTGGCAGAGGAACGTTGCATCCTGTCCACCGGCGGCGGGGCGTTTCTGGCCGAGGTGAATCGCGATAATATCGCGGCTTACGGTGTGGCGCTCTGGCTGGATGCGGACCTTGATCTGCTGTGGAACCGGGTGCGTTATAAGGACAGCCGTCCGCTGCTGCGTACGGCTGATCCCAAGGCCACGCTGACCGCGCTCTACCGCGACCGGGTGCCGCTTTACCGGCTGGCGGATCTGTCGGTGCGCTGTGATCCGCGCCTGTCGATTGACGCCATGGCCAATCGGGTGATCGATAAGCTGCTGACAAGGCCGGATGTTTTGGAGAAATTGGATGCGTGAGACGGTTTCCGTCGCCCTGCCGGGGCGGGAATATGATGTAATCATCGGGCCGGGGTTGCTGGCCGATGCGGGCGCGCTGATCGCGCCGCTGCTGCGCCGCAAGCGGGTGGCCGTCATCACCGAAAGCCGCGTGGCCGCGTTGCATTTGCAAACGCTGCGGGACGGGTTGGCCGCCGAGGGCATCGCGATGTCGGCGCTGGAACTTACGCCCGGAGAGGGGACCAAGGACTGGGCCAATCTGCAGCGCTCGGTCGACTGGCTGCTCGACGAACAGGTGGAGCGCGGCGATATCGTCGTGGCCTTTGGCGGCGGGGTGATCGGCGATCTGGTGGGCTTTGCCGCCGCCGTGCTGCGGCGCGGGGTGCGTTTTGTGCAGATCCCCACATCGCTTCTGGCGCAGGTCGACAGTTCGGTGGGTGGCAAGACCGGGATCAACGCAAGCCAAGGCAAGAACCTGATCGGGGCATTCCATCAACCCAGCCTCGTGCTCGCCGATACCGAAGTGCTGGGGACCATGTCGCCCCGCGATTTCCTCGCCGGGTATGGCGAGGTCGTGAAATACGGGCTGCTGGGCGATGCGGATTTCTTTGATTGGCTAGAGGCGCAGGGGCCAGCCCTAGCGGCAGGCGATATGGAAGCTCGGATCGAGGCGGTGCGCCGTTCGGTCCTGATGAAGGCCGATATCGTGGAACGCGACGAGACCGAGCAGGGCGACCGCGCATTGCTCAACCTCGGCCATACTTTCGGCCATGCGCTTGAAGCGGCGACCGGCTATTCCGACCGTCTGCTGCATGGCGAAGGGGTGGCGATTGGCTGTGCGCTGGCCTTTGAGCTTTCCGCGCGGCAGGGCCTATGCCCGCAAGAAGACCCAAGTCGCTTGCGCGCCCATCTGGCGCAGATGGGCATGAAGACCGACCTGCGCGATATCCCCGGCGACCTGCCAGAGGCCGAAGAGTTGCTGCGCCTGATGGGGCAGGACAAAAAGGTCGTCGATGGCCGGTTGCGTTTCGTTCTGGCGCGCGGCATCGGCCAAGCCTTTGCGGGGGCCGAGGTCGACAATGCCGATGTGCTGGCCCTGCTGCGCCACGCGCTAAGCGCGCGCCAGTGACCCGCGGCGGGCTGGGCCCGGCGGTTGAACTCTGTTCTTTAAGGTGTTGTGGTGCCGAATAAAAAGGGCGGCGCCGACAAGTCGGATGTTTGAGACAGGCGTCACCCTGCATGTCTGAACGTCTTGACATGGCGCCCGCGTGGAGCGCCTCTGATCCGGTTGCCGAACTGATGAATGCCCGGCGGGTATCGCGATGGGGAGAGGTCTAATCCGGCGCGGTTAAAGACCTGTCACGGCCGCGGTCGCAGAGGGAGGGCAGGGCGCAACGGCGCCCCGCCCGAAATCGCATAGGGTTTAGAACGGGATCTCGTCATCGAGATCACGGCTGCCGCCGCCGCCGCCACCACCGCTGCCGCCGCCCGAGGAGGACGGGCCGCTGTCATAGCCGCCGCCGTAGTCATTGCCGCCACCACCGTAGCCGCCACCGCCGCCACCACCGTAGCCGCCGCCACCACCACCGCCGCCGCCGGACCCGGCGCCACCGGGACCGTCGAGCATGGTCAGCGTGCCGCCAAAGCCCTGCAGCACCACTTCGGTGCTATAGCGGTCCGCGCCGGATTGGTCTTGCCATTTGCGGGTTTGCAACTGGCCTTCGATATACACTTTGGAGCCCTTCTTGAGGTACTGCTCGGCGATGCGAACGAGCCCCTCTTGGAAGATCGCCACCGAATGCCATTCGGTCTTTTCGCGGCGCTCACCGGTGTTGCGGTCTTTCCATGTTTCCGAGGTGGCGATGCGCAGGTTGCACACTTTGCCGCCGTTCTGGAACGACCGCACTTCGGGGTCGCGCCCGAGGTTGCCGATAAGGATCACTTTGTTCACTGAGCCGGCCATCTTGCCCCCTCGTTTGTCATTGCTGTGTCATTGCGTCGGGCGCGAATCCGAGCGCGCCCAATTCGGCCGTTTATATCGCGGTTGTCCGCCGGATGACACCGGCTTTCCCACCTCGCCGCCCATCAAGGCACGCCGCGTGGCGGGCCGGTTTCCGGGGGCTGGTAGGCCGCGCGGTTTTGGGTATACTGCGCGCAATGCAACGGCAGGGGGCAGAGATGCGAAAGACGGGACGTTTGGCCGGTCTGGCCGCGGTAGGTTTGGCGGCAGCCGGGATGATCGCGATGGGGGCAGCGCCGGCGGCTGCCGATATGTTTGCCAGCAAAAACCGCGCGGGTTTGTTTTCTTCTCAGAAAAGCATCCTCGATAACCGCGCATCCAAGCAATATTCCGCCTCCGTTCGGCTGCAACCGCCCAAGGTTGTCACCCCGACGAAATGGGACGCGCCGAAATACAACGGTTCCTACAAAGGGGCCTTTCTGACCCATGCCCGCGCGGCGGCGACCCGGCATGGTATCCCGGTTGATCTGTTTCTGCGGCTGGTTCAGCAGGAAAGCGGCTGGAACCCCAAGGCGCTGTCGCACAAGGGGGCGATGGGATTGGCTCAACTGATGCCCCAGACCGCGCAGGCGCTGCGCGTCGACCCGACCGATCCGGTGCAGAACCTTGAAGGCGGCGCGCGCTACCTCAAAATACAGTACCGCGCTTTCGGAAGTTGGGAGCTGGCGCTGGCGGCTTATAACGCGGGGCCGGGGGCGGTTAAGAAATACGGGGGCGTCCCCCCCTATAAAGAAACGCGGAATTACGTTAGAGTGATCACTGGCAGCTAAGTCATTGATATCTATGGGTCTGTATGGCGCGGTGGGCGTTTGTCCGCCTATTTTCACGTGCCTATGCCCCCTTGGCCCGGCGCCCTAGGGAACCGCTGGGGCGATCTTGGGGTTCTTTGATCAGAAACTTTGCAGCGGGAAATTCTCGCCTCAGAGATAAAAGATCAAAGGAGAACGAGATGCTGACGAATATGAAAAATATCGCCCTTGCCGCCGGTGTAAGCGTTATTGCGCTGAGCAGCTCTGCTTTTGCCCAAGATAAGATCATGGTCTCGAAAATCGACGTTGAATCCTCTGTCAGCGCGGCTGCAGAGAGCAACGCCATGGACTTCTATCCTGATCTGGAAGAAGACCTGCGCGCCGAAGTGGCAGAGCGTGTGCCGATGAGCAGCGATGGTGCCGATCCGCAGATCAAGATCGATATCCGCAAGATCTCTCTCAACGGCGCAACCATGTTGCCCGACAGTACAGAATTCAACGAGTTGGAAGGCGTTGTTGATATCACAAGCCCCACCGGTGACAACGCTGGTCTGAGCTTCCCGGTAAAGATCTCGGCCTATAGCGGCGAAGACATCGCACCCGAAGGCTATGTCAACGTGCCGCCGTCTGAGACTGAATTCTACGTGGCGCTCGTGTCGACCTTTGCCGATGTTGTGGCCGAAGGTCTGGCCAATGTGAACACAGCTGGTTCGGCTGTTGATCCCTAAATCCGGCCCTTAAAACCGGATTACGATTACCTCAGGCCGTTCCCCCCTTAGACCGCCTGAGGCAGCAGGCGCGGCTCTTCGGAGCCGCGCCTTTTTCATTCTGCTGCCGTGCCCACTTCGATCACCGGCTCCATCTCGGCGAATTGCTGGGCTGAGAGGTGGCATTTAATCTGATGCCCGTCCGCCATGGTGACCATCGGTGGGACCTCCCGTTCGCAAAGGTCCCCCGGCACCTGTGATTTCCAGCGGCAGCGCGTTTGGAAAGGACAGCCCGGTGGCGGGTTCATGGCCGAGGGCACGTCGCCTTCGAGGACGATGTGTTTCTTCTTCACCTTGGTATCGGCAATCGGCACGGCACTCAGCAGCGCCTCGGTATAGGGGTGATAGGGCGGCGAGAAGACTTGATCGGTGTCGCCCAATTCGACCACATGGCCCAGATACATCACCATCACCCGGTCGCTGAGATAGCGCACGATGGAGAGGTCATGGCTGATGAACAAGAGCGTCGTCTTCTGTTCGCGCTGAATCTCCATCAGCAGGTCGGTCACCGCCGCTTGTACGCTCACATCCAGCGCCGAGACGGGCTCATCCGCCACAACGATCCGCGCGTCACCCGCAAAGGCGCGGGCGATGCCGACCCGCTGTTTTTGCCCGCCGGAAAGTTGCCGCGGCATGCGGGTTGCGAATTCACGCGGCAGTTTGACCAGATCGAGCAGTTCCAGCATCCGCTGCTTGCGCTCTTTCTCATTCTTGCCGATGCGGAAAATTTCCAACGCGCGGATGATCTGCCGCCCGACGGTCATGGAAGGGTTCAGCGTGTCGAAGGGGTTTTGAAAGACCATCTGAACATCGGCGACGTTCTTGGTCGTGCGGTCGTCAATCGCCACCCCGCCAATATCTTTGCCGTCAAGGTAGATGTGCCCCTCGGTCGCCGTCTCAAGCCCCATGAGGACCTTGGCGAAGGTGGATTTGCCGCAGCCTGATTCCCCGACAATGGCGAGGGTTTCGCTCTCATGGGCCTCGAAACTCAAGGATTCGTTGGCTTTGACCACCTTGGTATTGCCGCCGCCGAACATGGCATTTGCCGCGACCTGATAGTATTTCTTGAGCTTGTCCATCTTGAGGACGACCTCGCCAACCTCGCCCTTTTCCTTGACCTCGGCCAGTTCCAGTGGCGCTTGCCAGTCGATTTCTTGAAAGCGAATACAGCGGGTTTCGTGCCGGTCGTTGCCGGGTACGCTTTCCATCGGGATCGGCGCGGCATCGCAGCGGCCCGCCATGAAATAATCGCATCGGGGGCCGAAGTTACAGCCGGGCGGGCGTTCATGGGGCAGGGGGAAGTTGCCGGGGATGGCCACAAGAGGCCGCGCGTTCTTGTCGGCGCCGGGCAGTGGGATCGAACGGAACAGCGCCTGCGTATAGGGGTGCTGCATCTCGTCGAAGACATCGTGGATGGAGCCTTTCTCGACTGCCTCGCCGGAATACATCACGCAGATGCGGTCGCAGGTTTCCAGCACCAGCCCGAGGTTGTGAGAGATGAACAGCATCGAGGTGCCGTATTTCTTGCCCAAGTCCTTCACCAGTTCCACCACCGCCGCTTCGACGGTCACATCAAGCGCGGTCGTCGGCTCATCAAGGATCAGAAGCGAGGGTTCGGACATCAGCGCCATGGCAATCACGATGCGCTGCTGCTGCCCGCCCGAGAGTTGGTGCGGGTAGGCTTTCAAAATGCGTTCTGGATCGGGGAGTTTCACATCCGTGACCACCTGAAGCGCCCGCGCATAGGCTTCTTTCTCGGACATGCCCGCGTGGATCATCGGCACTTCCATCAACTGTTTGCCGATGCGCATGGCGGGGTTGAGGCTGGCCATCGGCTCTTGATAGATCATCGCGATCTCGCTGCCGCGGATGTCGCGCAGTTCTTCGGCGCTCATCTCGCTCAGGTCGCGGCCCTTAAATTTGATGGAGCCGCCGACGATCCGGCCATTGCGGCCCAGATCCTGCATTACGCCCAGCGCCACGGTGGATTTGCCACAGCCGCTCTCGCCCACCAGGCCCACAGCTTCGCCCGGTTGGACGCTGACAGAGAAATCCATCACGGCGGGGATCTCGCGCAGGCGGGTGAAGAAGGAGATCGACAGGTTGTTGATCTCAAGAATGGGGCCGTCGTAATCAGTTTTTGGCATTTGTCTCTCCCAGTCGGGGGGATCAAAAGGGTCCGGGAGGGGGCGCCCCCCGGAGGATGTTTCTTAGTCGCGCAAGGATTCTTCGCGCAGGCCGTCGGCCAGCAGGTTCAGGCCCAGAACGAGGCTCAGAAGTGCAAGCGCGGGCGCGATGGCCGCGTGCGGATAGAGCGACAGCAGGCGGCGACCTGCGTTGATCGTGCTGCCCCAATCCGGGCTTTCGCTCTCTAGCCCAAGGCCGAAAAAGCCCAAAGTGCCCAGAAGGATCGTGGTATAACCAATGCGCAGACAGAAATCGACGATCAGCGGGCCACGGGCGTTGGGCAGGATTTCCCACAGCATAATGTACCACGGGCCTTCGCCACGGGTCTGAGCGGCGGCCACATAGTCGCGCGTTTTGATGTCGAGCGCGAGGCCGCGCACGATGCGGAACACGGTGGGCGAGTTCACGAAGACGACCGAGACAAAGACCACCAGCACGCCGGCGTCGATATCGAAGAGGTCAATCATGCCGGGTAAGCCAGGGATGCGGTAGGTGTCCGTCGCCACGATCGCACCGTCGGTAGAGACCAGCGACAGGTACAGCCAGCCGACCACGCCCAGCACCACGATCAGCAGCGGCGTGCGGAACGATGGCTGCGTGTAGTAGCGCGAGTTCAGCAGCACCGCGAGGAAGATCAGCGGAAAGATAAACAGGAACACGGCCATATAGTTCGGAATGCCGGTCAGCACGATCTCGGGCGTGACCAGCAGGTAGAACAGCAAGATCACCGGGAAGGCGAGGATTAGGTTTGCCAAAAAGCTGAGGATCGTATCCAGCCGCCCGCCGTAGTAGCCCGCAGGCAGACCCAGCGTGATCCCCACCATGAAGGCAAAGAGCGTCGCCAGCGGCGCGATCTGTACCACGACCCAAGAGCCCTTGATCAGCCGAGAGAAGACATCGCGGGCAAGGTTATCACCGCCCAACAGGAACCACGGGTATTCGCCCTCATCGGGGCTGCGCAGCGGGGTGCCGGGCAATTTGTTCTTCATGCCCGACGTTTGGCTGAGGCTGTCGTGGGTCACCAGCAGGTCGAACAACCCGCCAAAGACTCCGGTGAAGACCCAGAACATGACGATGGCAAAGCCGATCATCCCCACGGTGCTATCGAAAAGCTTGCCGTAGAGGCCAAGGCGGCGTTTGAAGTGGATGGAGACGGCGAAGGTCAGGATCAGCGCGATCCAGACCGGCAGCATCTGCTGCGACATGCCGCCGAAGATGCCCGCCTGCGGCCCCATAAAGGCACCGGCGACGATGTAGATCAGCACCACAAGGATCAGCAGCGCGAAGAGCAGGATGACAGCGCGGTTCAGTCCGCCCGCCACACCGCCCCGTCGGGCAACGGTGCCGTCGGGGTTGATCTCTTGTGCCTCACTGGCAGGCAGGAAGGAAACGACAATCTGCGCCGCGACAGCCAAGGCCAGCATCACACAAAGGCCGAGGAAGATGATGTTGAGCCCCGCAAGAGACCCGGTCCATGTCAGTTGTTCCATGTCCATGCTCCCTTAAGAAATGCGAATGCGCGGGTTGAGGAAAACGTAGCCGATATCAGAGATCAACTGCGTCACAAGAACGACGATGACCGACACGACCGAAACGGCGAGCAGCAGTTCGATGTCGTTGTTCGCCGCCGCTTGAACGAGGAGCCAGCCGAAGCCCTTGTAGTTGAACAGCGTCTCCACAATCACCACACCGTTCAGCAGCCATGGGATTTGCAGCATGATCACCGTGAAGGGCGCGATCAGCGCGTTGCGCAGGGCGTGTTTCAGCACGATCTCAGAGAATTTCACCCCCTTGAGCCGCGCTGTGCGGATATACTGCGCGGTCATCACCTCGGTCATCGACGCCCGCGTCATCCGGGCGATATAGCCCATGCCGTAGAGCGAGATGGTCAGCACCGGCAGGAAGAAGTTCCAGAAGTTGGCGTCTTTCATGGCAGAGGTCGCGGAGCCGAGAAACAGCGTCTTACTGTCAATCCAGCCCCATTCCGCCAGAAGCGGCGAGAGGCCAAAGCGCGAGGAGGCCAGCACCGCGATGAAGATCACGCCTGAAACATATTCAGGCGTCGCGGTGGTAGCGATAGAGATGGTCGAGAGCGAACGGTCAAGTTTGGAGCCTTCGCGCATCCCCGCCAGCACACCGACAATCAGCGCCGAAGGGACCATCAGCATCAGCACCCAGAACATCAGCTTGCCTGTCAGTGCGAGACGGGTCAGGACGGTTTCACCGACAGGTTCTTTGAAGACGGTCGAAAACCCCCAATCGCCTTGCAGGATGCCGCAGCGGGTTGGACGCGCCTCTACCGGGGTGCCGGGGGCGAAACAGCGGCCAAAGGTCTCTTCGGGCGTGTCGCCCTCTGTGACCCATCCGGGCAACACGCCCAGCCATTCGCCGAACTTGTCGGCTGTGGGTTGCAGATAGCCGCGGCTTTCAAGGTAGCTGGCCACGGCCTCGTCGGACATGCGGAAGTTGCCTTGGGTTTTGGCGAGCTTTTCGAGGTTCGGATAGAGATTGGTCAGCCAGAATACGATGAACGTCAGGCAGAGCGCCGTCAGCAACATCACACCCAGCCGGCGCAAAATGAATAGTCCCATGTGGTCCCCTGTGGCAGGGTCGGGCGGTGACTTGGCCCGACGATGCGGCCTTTGTGGCCTTTTTGATTTGTGCGGCGCCATGACAGCGCCGGTACTGGAGGCGGCAGTTTTTTGCCGCCTGGTTGAGTTATGGCACTAGGGCCTCAAGGCAAGGCGTTTTTAGCGTCATCTGCTCGGACGTTTATCCGGCTCTTTGCAAAGCGGTTCGCCCATGAGGCATGGAAATTGGTCGCGCGTCAACATTCGGCTGAGCCGTTTGAGGGAGTTTTTGCGACATTTTGAGGGTCTGAAAGCGACAATTCGGGCAGGGGTCAGCGCAGCTTGCTGGGGGGAAGGCCGCTGTGCTGCTGCATGAAACGGGTGAAATAGGCAGCGGAGCCAAAGCCCAGAGAGGCTGCGATTTCGGCGGCGGTTTGATCGGTTTCGGCCAACAGACGCCGGGCGGCATGGCAACTGCGTTCGGTCAAGAGATCGGCGGCGGATTTGCCGGTGGCCGCTTTGACGGCGCGGGTCAGATGGGTCGGCGTGACGCCCAGTTCCGCTGCGTGATCGGCCATGCTGCCACCCTTGGGCGCGCGCTGGGCGATCAGGGCGCAGAACCGCGCGCTGAGCCTGTCGCCGGCCTTGGGCCGGGGGGCGGCGTGTTCGTCCGACATGATCTGACGTCGTAGCCATACCGATATCAGCGCAACCTGAGCCTTGAGCGCGTCTAGTTGCAGGGGGCGGCCTTGCTGAACCTCCCGCTGGGTCTGTTCGATCAGGGCCGCGATTTCGGATTGGGCCACACCGTCGCGGATGCGCAACTGGCGCGGCATTTCGGGCAAACGCACATCGCTTTCTTCGGGGATCAGCACCGCATGGCCCAGACATTGATAGCCCAGTTCCAGAGCAAAGAGCGACCGCGCCGGTACCCAGAGCGCGTTATGGGGGCTGATGCCCCGGCGTTGCCCATCCAGCAGCAACCGACCCTGGCCCCGGGTGATCCAGATCAAAAGATGGTGGTCGCGCTCATGGGCGAGGGTCAGGCGCCAATCTTGCCCCGCCGAAAGCTGGGCCAAGGTCTGGGTTTGTATCTGCGTTTGGGGCACGCGGCGCTTTCGTCGAGAAATGGCAACCCTGTCGGGCCAATCTACAACGTCAGGCTATCGGATGGTTGGAATAACGCAAGAAACTGTATGCGCCCTGCGGTTATTGCGGCGTCACCCGATGCCAATCTGCCATTTTGCTACGCATCCAAGTGCGCTGCCGTTTGGCGAAACGGCGGGTGGCGACTACGGCGGCTTCGCGGGCGCGGTGCAGCGGCCAATCGCCGTCAATGTGGCGGATCAGTTCCGGCACGCCGATGGCGCGATGGGCGGGCAGCGTGGGGTCATATCGCGGACGGAGGGCGGCGACCTCTTCCAAGGCGCCTTGCTCTAACATCAGGTCAAAGCGTTGGGCGATGCGGGCGTTCAGCCAATCCCGCTCAACATCGAAAACGATCGGCAGGCAGTCCGCGAGCGGCAAAAGCGGCGCGCCGGTATCGCGTTGCCAGTCCGACAGGCCGCGCCCGGTGGCCTGCCACACTTCCCAAGCGCGCTGCACCCGCGCGCGGTTGCGCTGGTCAATGCCCGCCGCGGTCTCGGCATCAAGCTGCGCCAGCAAGTCGTTGAGCGTCATGTCATCGCCTTGGGCGCGGACCTCTGGCGGGGTTTCCGGAATTTCGGCCAACCCCTGCGTCAGAGCCGCGAAGTAAAGCCCGGTGCCGCCGGTGATAATCACCCGCTGATCGCCGCCCAGCAGCGGCGCCACCTCGCGCAGCCAATGGCCGGTGGAGTAGGGTGCATCCTCGGCCAGATGACCATAGAGCAGATGCGGCGCACGGGCCTCTTCTTCGGCTGAGGGCCGGGCGCTGATGATGCGCAACGGCGCGTAGACCTGACTGGCATCTGCGTTGACGATCACACCGCCCTGCGCCTCGGCAATGGCGAGTGCCAGGGCGGATTTGCCGCTGGCGGTCGGCCCGGCGATGAGCACCGGGCGCTCGGGCGGCAGGTTTTGCAGCAGCGCGTCAAACTGGGCCTTGGGAATATCCGGCATTTCTTTGCGTCTTCCTTACGTCCCGCATTGAACCTTGGACGTATTTGCGACATTTTGGCGCGAAATGAAAACCCTTCACCGCCGTATGGCTCAAATCTCCCCCGGTTGGTGAAATAATAAGGTGTGCCCGATGTCCCAAGACACCCCCCAAGTCTCCTTTAACCGCGTGATGCTAAAGATTTCCGGGGAGGCGCTGATGGGTGACCTCGGCTATGGCCTGCATCCGCCAACCGTGGAACGCATCGCCCGTGAGGTGCAATCGGTGCACAGTCTTGGTGTCGAGATCTGTATGGTCATCGGTGGCGGCAACATTTTCCGCGGGCTGCAAGGCTCGGCGCAGGGGATGGAGCGGACCACGGCGGATTACATGGGCATGCTCGCCACGGTCATGAACGCGCTGGCGATGCAATCGGCGCTCGAAGGTCTGGGCATTCACACGCGGGTGATCAGCGCCATCACGATGAACGAAGTGGCCGAGCCTTACATCCGCCGCCGTGCTGTGCGCCACCTTGAGAAGAAGCGCGTTTGCATCTTTGCCGCAGGCACCGGCAACCCCTATTTCACCACCGACACCGCTGCGACCCTGCGCGCTAATGAGATGTCTTGCGAGGCGATCTTTAAGGGCACCAAGGTCGATGGGGTCTATGACAAGGATCCGGCCAAGTTCGACGATGCGAAACGCTATGACATGGTGAGCTATGACGACGTGCTGCAAAAGCGGCTTGGCGTGATGGATGCCTCTGCCATCGCTTTGGCGCGGGACAACAACCTGCCGATTATCGTCTTCTCGCTGGATGAGCCGGGCGGATTTCAGGGCATTCTGGCCGGGCAGGGCACCTATACCCGCGTCGGCTAGACCCGGGCTTAGATTGCAGGGGATCGTCCGACGGCAGGGCGATTGGCCTGAGGCCGCCGCGTCTCTCTCAAAGGGGGCGCGGCTGGCGCAGGGTGGCGGAATAATGGGCAGTTGTGAAAGCGCCGCGCCACCGTTAGAAAGCCGTAACGCAAGGAAACAACAAGCAGGCTCGCCATGTCAGACGAATTTATGCTCGATACCGATGATCTTGAACGGCGGATGAACGGCGCGATTGCGTCGCTTCGGACCGAGTTCGCGTCGCTGCGCACAGGGCGTGGCTCGGCCTCTATGCTGGAGCCGGTGATGGTTGAGGCTTATGGCCAAATGACCCCGGTGAACCAAGTCGGCACCGTCAACGTGCCAGAGCCGCGCATGGTGACGATCAACGTTTGGGACAAAGGTCTTGTCGGCAAGGTTGAAAAGGCCATCCGTGAAAGCGGTCTGGGCATCAACCCGCAGCTTAATGGCACCATCATCATGCTGCCGATCCCTGAGCTCAACGAAGAGCGCCGCACCCAGTTGACCAAGGTCGCAGGCCAATATGCCGAACACGCACGTGTCTCGATCCGCAACATCCGCCGCGACGGGATGGATCAGATTAAGAAAGCCAAGAACGACGGTGCGATGTCTGAGGATGACCAGAAAATCTGGGAGGGCGAAGTGCAGGACCTGACCAACCGCTTCATCACCCTCATCGACGACCAGCTTGAGACGAAACAGGCCGAAATCATGCAAGTCTGACCCGCGCTTTCGCGCAGGGACATAGAACTTGAAAGAAAAGGTCGAGACATGAGCACCGCCGAAACCCAGCCCCAGACGATACCCGGCGGGCCACGCCATGTGGCGATCATCATGGACGGCAATGGCCGTTGGGCCACCCAACGCGGGCGGCCCCGGCTTTTTGGCCACCACGCCGGTGCCAAGAGGGTGCGCGAGATCGTTGAATGCTGCCCCGATGTGGGGGTGGAGTATCTGACGATCTTTGCCTTCTCGACCGAGAATTGGAAACGCACGCAGGTCGAAGTGGCCGGGCTGATGTCGCTGTTTCGGCGCTATATCTCCAAGGAAATGCGCAGCCTCAGCGAATATGGTGCGCGGGTCCGTTTTATTGGGGACCGCGACCGGCTGGATGACAAGCTCATCAAACTGATGGGCGAGCTTGAGGCCCATACCGCGCATAACACCCGCATCAATCTGACGATTGCGCTGAATTATGGCGGCCGCGATGAGGTGGCCCGCGCCACGCATCGTTTGGCCCAAGATGTCGCCAGCGGCAAACTTGACCCCGACAGCGTGGACGAAGAGACCCTGCCGCGCTACCTCGATACCCATGTGCTGCCCGACCCCGATCTGGTGATCCGCACCAGCGGCGAGGCGCGGATTTCGAACTTTCTGCTGTGGCAGTCGGCCTATGCGGAATATGAGTTCATCGACACGCTGTGGCCGGATTTCACCCGCGAGGAATTCGCCCGGCTCTGCGCCGCCTATGGCGGGCGTGACAGGCGGTTCGGTGCGGTCAAGACCTGAGGAGACGTGCGATGAAATCACCTGAACAATGGTCCGACCTGCGGGCGCGGATGCTGTCTGCCAGCGCCATGATCCTGATTGGCCTGCTGGGCATCTGGCTGGGCGGTGTGGTGTTTCATCTGCTGGTGGCATTGATTTGCGGCATGATGGTCTGGGAATTGGTCGGCATGCTGCGCGGGCCGGGGCAGGCGGAATCTTGGCAGCTTGGGCTGGTGACGGGCGTGGCGGTGTTGGCTTCGGTCTATTTGGCGGTGGGCTTTGGCCTGCCGCTGTTGCTGGCACCCGCGCTTTTGGGCTTCGCGCTATTGAGCGCCAACCGCACGCTTTACATGAGTTTTACCGCGCTGATCCTGCTGGCGGGCTTTGGCCTGATCCAGTTGCGTGACGACATGGGCTTTGGCTGGCTGATGTGGCTGGTGTTGGTGGTCGTGGTCACCGATGTGGTGGGCTATTTCGCCGGTCGCGCCATTGGCGGGCCGAAGTTCTGGCCCAAGGTCAGCCCCAAGAAAACATGGTCCGGCACCGCGTCGGGCTGGGTCGGGGCGGCTGTTGTTGGGCTGATCTTTTCCTTCAACACAGGCTTTGGGCTGCAACTTGTTGGCATCTCGGTCGCGCTGTCGATGGCTTCGCAGATGGGCGATATGGCGGAATCGGGGATGAAGCGGAAAATGGGCGTCAAAGACAGCTCGGCGCTGATCCCCGGCCATGGCGGTCTGCTGGACCGCTTTGATGGAATGCTGGGCGCTGCGGTGTTCTTGCTGATCGTCGGGCCGCTGATCGGCTTCCCGCCGGGCGTGAACTGATCCGCTATGCCGCGCAAGATTTCGATACTGGGGGCGACCGGGTCCATCGGTCAGAATACGATTGATCTGATCCGGCGCACGCCTGACAGTTATGACGTAGTGGCGCTGACCGGCGCGGGCAATATCGCCCAGCTGGCCAAGGACGCGAAAGCGCTGAAGGCCGAGATTGCGGTCACTGCTCGCGAAGATCTGTTGGACGATCTGCGCGACGCGCTCAGCGGCAGTGGGATCGAGGCAGCGGCGGGGTCCGAGGCGATTACCGAGGCGGCATCCCGTCCGGCGGAGTGGACCATGTCGGCGATCATCGGCGCGGCAGGGCTCGCGCCCGGTCTGGCCGCCCTGCGCCAAGGCGGCACGCTGGCATTGGCCAATAAGGAATCGCTGGTCTGCGCCGGGGCGCTGATCATGGGCGAAGCCGAGCGCAATGGCGCCACGATCCTGCCGGTCGACAGCGAACATTCCGCCGTTTTCCAAGCGCTCGTGGGCGAGGATATGACCGCCGTTGAGCGCGTCATCATCACTGCCAGCGGCGGCGCGTTTCGCGATTGGCCGCTAAAAGACCTCGCCAATGCGACGCTTGACCAAGCCTCGAACCATCCCAACTGGGACATGGGGCAGCGGATCACCATCGACTCGGCTTCGATGTTTAATAAGGCGATGGAAGTCATTGAGACTCGGGAGTTTTTCGGCGTCTCGCCCGAGAGCATTGAAGTGCTGGTGCATCCGCAGTCGATGATCCATGCGCTGGTGGGCTTCTGCGATGGTGGGTTGATGGCCCATGTCGGTCCGCCTGACATGCGCCATGCGATCGGCTATGCGCTGCACCACCCGCAGCGCGCGCCCCTGCCGGTGGAACGGCTGGACCTGACCAAAATCGGACGGTTCGATTTCACCGCACCTGACGACGCCCGTTGGCCCGCGCTGCGCCTCGCGCGGGAGGTTATGGCGGCAGGCGGGCTCATGGGCGCGGTCTTTAACGCGGCCAAGGAAGTGGCGCTGGATGGCTTCATCGCCGGGCAGTTGCGCTTTACAGAAATGGCCGAGATCGTCGAAGAGGTGCTGGACGCACGCGCGTCTGACGCATCTTTGGGTCGGGGCAGTGACGATATGACACTTGATTTGGTAGGCCAGTCCGACCATTTCGCACGTAAGGCTGCTAAGGCCGCAATTCAAAAAAGGGCAGGGTAGCACGTTGGACATCATGGGATTATTGCCGGAGTTCGGCGGGCTGATCTGGACGATATTGGCTTTTGTCGTGGCGCTTTCGGTGATCGTGGCGATCCACGAATACGGCCATTACATCGTTGGCCGTTGGACCGGGATCAAAGCGGATGTCTTTAGCCTCGGGTTCGGCCCGGTGCTGTTTTCGCGCATGGATAAACGCGGCACGCGCTGGCAGTTCGCGCTGCTGCCCTTTGGCGGCTATGTGAAATTCGCGGGCGATTCCAATGCGGCTTCCGGCAAGGACGAAACCGCGATGGAGGCGCTGGCCGAAGACCCCGAAGCGCTGCGCCACACGATGCACGGCGCGCCGCTTTATGCCCGCGCGCTGACCGTGGCGGCGGGGCCGGTGTTCAACTTTGCCCTGTCGATTCTCATCTTTTTCGCCGTGGCGATGACCGCTGGCACCGCCCGCGATCCGCTTACCGTGGGCGAGCTGCGGGCGCTTCCTAATGCGGCCTATGAGTTGGAGCCGGGCGACATTCTGCGCGCGGTCGAAGGCGCGCCGGTGCCCTCGCTCGCTGCCGGTGGGGGCTATGGCGATTTCCTGACGAATCTGCCGCAAGAAGCGGTCTTGAGCTATGACATCACCCGCGATGGGGCCGACCTGACCGTGCCCGGCCCCTATCTGATGCCGCCGCTGGTCAGCAATGTCGCGCCGCAATCGGCAGCGCAAGAGGCCGGTTTGCGCAGCGGGGATGTGATCACCGCCGTCAACGGCCAAGAGATCGTGGCCTTTGGTGAGTTGAAAGAGGTGGTCGAAGCTTCCGAAGGGGCGCCGCAGGAGCTGACCGTCTGGCGCGATGGCGAGAGCCTGCCTTTCACCCTCGTTCCCAAAGCCACGGATGAGCCGCAGCCCGATGGCAGTTTCAAGCAAAACCTGCGCATCGGCATCGTCGGCGGCATGGCCTTTGTGCCCGCAACCGATACGCCCGGCGTGGGGGAGGCGCTTAGCTCGGGCCTAGACAACACTTGGCGCATCATCACCGGGTCAATCTCGGGCCTGCGCGAGATGATCGTCGGCAATATCAGCACCTGCAACCTGAGCGGCCCGGTGGGCATCGCCCAGACTTCGGGCGCGATGGCGAGCCAAGGGGCGCAGTCCTTCATCTATTTCATCGCGGTGCTGAGCACGGCGGTCGGTCTGCTGAACCTCTTCCCAATCCCGGCCTTGGACGGCGGGCATCTGGTGTTTTACGCCTATGAGGCCGTGACCGGCAAACCGCCCAGCGATGGCGCGCTGCGGATTTTGATGACCATGGGCATCGCCTTGGTGCTGACCTTGATGCTCTTTGCGCTTGGGAACGACTTGTTCTGCCCATAGGGCCGGGCGGCGCCCCTGAGAGTGAAAGACAACCTGCGCCTTGCCCTTACGGGCAGGGCGTAATGCCTTGAAATGGTCATAATTGAACAAAATCGTGCCGCAATCCTTGGCTATGGTCATCTTTCATCAAGAAGGAACCCATGATGCACGTTTTACAAGGATCATACCGCGGCCTCAGCCTGCTTTTGGACCTTAACTGGGACCGTGCGTTCTTTGCCGCGGCCATTGCAGCGGCGCTCTCTGCCGGGGCCTTTGTCGCCTCTCTCTGAATGCTTGCGAGTGCGTGATAGAGTGCCTTATCGGGTGCTGCTGCACGATCTTGGCTCATGATGTCATTCTGGCCCAACTTGCCGCATGATATGGTATATTTTCTCGGCCGTTGCTTTTGACAAACCCCGTTAACCTGCGTAGTCAGGTTGACAACAATGTCGTAAAAAAACGGGTCGGTGTAATGGGACTGAGGAACGAGGGCAGAATGCCCGTCGAGTGGGCGCAGCGCAGCAATGTTGGCAAGACCCTTCGGGGGGCATCGCTTTGTGTCATGTTGTCCGTGGCCTGGCTCGTGCCGGGCAGCCAAGCGCAGGCGCAGCAATATCAGTTCAACACGGTCGTCATCGACGGCAACGAGCGGATCGGCGACAGCGCGATTCTGCGCCGGGCCGGTATCGGGCGCGGGCAGGCGGTGTCGGGCGGTCAGTTGAACGACGCCTATCAGAACCTGCAAAACTCGGGCCTGTTCGAATCCGTCTCTCTTGAGCCGCAGGGCAACACGCTGGTCATCACGGTGGTCGAACTGCCGACGCTGAACCGCGTCAGCTTTGAGGGCAACCGCCGCATCAAGGATGAGATGCTGGCCGAACTCATCGGCTCGACCGAGCGTCGGGTGTTCAACCCCAGCCAAGCCGAGCAAGACGCCGCCGCCATCGCCGAGGCCTATAGTAACGAAGGCCGTCTGTCGGCCCGAGTGCAGCCCCGCATCATCCGCCGCGATCAAAATCGCGTCGATCTGGTGTTCGAAATTTTCGAAGGCGACAACGTCGAGATCGAGCGTCTGAGCTTTGTCGGCAACCGGGTCTATTCCGACCGGCGTCTGCGCCGCGTGCTGGACACCAAACAGGCGGGTCTGTTCCGCCGTTTTGTCAAACGTGACACCTATGTCGAAGGCCGGGTCGAGGCCGATAAGCAGATGCTGCGGGATTTCTACCTCTCGCGCGGCTATGTCGACATGCGTACCGAGGCGGTCAACGCCGAGCTGACCGAAGAACGCGATGGCGTCTTCGTGGCCTATAACATCACCGAGGGGCAGCAGTTCCGTTTCGGCAACGTGTCGGTCGAATCCGAAGTGCCCGGTCTGAACGCCGCCGTGTACCGCGACCTGCTCAAAATCCGCCCCGGCGTGATCTACTCGCCCACTCTGATCGAGAATGACATCGCCCGGATCGAGCGCCAAGCCATCCGCGATGGTGTCGATTTCCTGCGCGTCGAGCCGGTGATCGACCGCAACGACCGTGATCTGTCGCTTAACGTGACCTACAAGTTGTCCCGTGGCGAGCGTATTTTTGTTGAACGGATCGACATTGAAGGCAACACCACCACGCTTGACCGGGTGATCCGCCGCGAGTTCGACAGCGTGGAGGGTGACCCGTTCAACCCGCGCGAAATTCGCCAAGCGGCAGAACGTATCCGCGCGCTGCAGTATTTTGAGACGGCAGAGGTCAACGCCCGCCAAGGCTCCAGCCCCGAGCAGGTCGTGATTGACGTGGATGTGGAAGAAAAGCCCACCGGCTCGCTGAACTTTGGCGGCTCTTTTTCGAATAACGACGGTTTCGGAGTGGCAGTCAGCTTCCAAGAGGAAAACTTCCTCGGGCGCGGCCAGCGGCTGAACCTGTCGATCTCCACCGCCGAAGATGCCACGCGCTATGGCGTGACCTTTGTCGAGCCGCGCTTTTTGGGGCGTGACGTGGCGCTTGGTCTCAAGCTTGATTATGCGGAAACCAATTCGTCTTACACCAGCTATGACACCGAACGTCTGGTGTTCCAGCCCAGCCTGACCTTCCCGGTCAGCGAGAATGGCCGTCTGTCGACGCGCTATACCCTCGAAGGGATCGAGATGCTGGAGCGTGATGATGAGGATAACAGCGCCACCATCGCGAATGAAATCGCGGAGGGCGCGTTGTTCTCTTCCTCCCTCGGCTACACCTACACCTATGACACCCGCCGCACCGGGCTGGACCCGACACAGGGCATTCTGTTCGAGTTCGGTCAGGACTTTGCCGGGCTTGGTGGGGATAACGAGTTTATCAAGACGACAGCCAAGATCGCGGGCGAAAAGCGCATCTTTAACGAGGAAGTGACCCTTCGCGCCACGCTTGAAGGCGGTGCGCTGGCGTGGAACAGCGGCACCAACCGTGCGGTTGACCGCTTCATCCTCGGCCCGTCGATCATGCGCGGCTTTGAGCCGGGCGGCATCGGTCCGCGCGATCAGAGCAACGGTGTGGACGACGCACTTGGCGGCAACCTCTTTGCCGTGGCCCGTTTCGAGGCGGAGTTCCCGTTGGGTCTGCCCGAGGAATATGGCATCTCCGGTGGTGTCTTCTATGACGTGGGCAACCTGTGGGATCTGAGCGATGTCGACACCACGGGCGGCACCATCGTCGGCGAAGGCGGCTCTTTCCGCCATGTGATCGGCTTCTCGGTCTTCTGGGACACGCCGCTTGGCCCGCTTCAGTTCAACGTCTCCGATGCACTGAAGAAAGAGAGCTTTGACAAAGAGCAAAGCTTTGAGGTCACGCTGCGGACCACGTTCTAAGCCCATGCGCCGCGCTTTCATCCCCTTGGTGATGATGCTGGCCGGGGTCACCCCCGGCCTCGCGCAGCAGGCCCCCGTGGCAGAGCCGCAAACAAACACGCCAGCCCCCGCGCGGGGCGGTGTGATCAGCCCCGTGCTGACCATCGATTCTGAGCGCCTGTTCCACGACAGTGCCTTTGGCCAGCGCGTCACCCGCGAGATCGAAGTCGAGAGTGAGCAGCTGGCCACCGAAAACCGCGAGATTGAAGCGGCACTAGAGGCGGAAGAACGCGACCTCACGGAAAAACGGTCGCAGATGAAGCCCGCTCAGTTCCGGTTGCTGGCCGATGCCTTTGACGAGAAGGTCCAGCGGACCCGGGCAGAGCAGGCGGCGAAAAACCGGGCGCTGAGCGAGGCGTTGGATCTTGAGCGGGAGCGGTTCCTGTCTGCCGCGGCCCCGGTGCTTGAGCAGTTGATGCGCAATTCCGACGCGGCGGTCATTCTTGAGCGGCGGCGGGTCTTTGTTTCTTCCTCGGTGATTGAGGTCACGGATGAGGCGATTGCCCTGCTGGATGAGGCGATCGGAACCGGGCTGACCGACGCCGACTGATCCGCGCGTTCCGCGGGGATGCTTGCCCCCAGCCGCCTGAATTGGTAGCCATTCAGCAACCTTCTGAGACAAAGGACAGTCCATGACCGAAGAGCTGCTGCGCGCCGATATCCAGTTGATCCAGCGCATCCTGCCGCACCGCTATCCCTTTTTGCTGGTCGACAAGGTCGAAGAGATCAAGGGCACCGAGAGTGCTGTCGGCTACAAAAACGTCACCATGAACGAGCCGCATTTTCAGGGCCATTTCCCCGGCACGCCGATCATGCCGGGCGTCACCATTGTCGAAGCGATGGCGCAGACAGCAGGCGTGATGGTGGGCACCGCCCTTGGCATGCAGGACCGCGACATGCTGATCTATTTCATGTCGATCGACAAATGTAAGTTCCGCCGCAAGGTCGGCCCCGGCGATGTGCTGCGGATGGACCTGAAAACCCTGCGCGGCAAGCCGGGTGCGAAGATCTGGAAATTCGGCGGTGTGGCCACCGTTGATGGTGAAATGGCCGCCGAGGCCGAGTTCATGGCGATGTTAGACCTGCCACAGGACGCAGCATGAGCAATATCCACCCCAGTGCCGTGATCGAAGAGGGCGCGCAGATCGACCCTTCAGCGCGCGTCGGCCCCTTTTGCGTCGTCGGGCCTGAGGTCGTGCTGAAGGCGGATGTGGAGTTAAAATCCCATGTCGTCGTCACCGGCCAGACCGAGGTTGGCGCAGGCACGGTGATTTTCCCCTTCGCCGTGATCGGTGAAATTCCACAGGATTTGAAGTTCAAAGGCGAAGCCAGCCGTCTGGTCATAGGCGAACGCAACCGCATCCGCGAACATGTCACGATGAACTGCGGCACCGAAGGCGGTGGCGGGGTGACGCGCGTGGGCGACGACGGGCTGTTCATGGCGGGCTGTCACATTGCCCATGACGCCATCGTGGGCAACCGGGTGATCGTGGTGAACAACGCCGCCGTGGCGGGGCATTGCGTGCTCGAAGATGACGTGATCATTGGCGGGCTTTCGGGCATCCATCAGTGGGTCCGCATCGGCCAAGGCGCGATCATTGGCGCAGTGACCATGGTGACCAATGACGTGATCCCCTACGGGCTTGTGCAAGCGCCGCGGGGTGATCTGGACGGGTTGAACCTTGTGGGGCTGAAACGCGCCGGTGTGGCACGTAGCGACATCACGGCGCTCAGGGCCGCGTTCCAGATGTTGGCGCAGGGCGAGGGGACATTCTCGGACCGGGCGCGGCGTTTGGGCGACGAAACCCAAAGCGATTACGTCCGCCAGATCGTTGATTTCGTCATGGCCGACACGGGCCGCCATTTCTTGACGCCGAAATGAGCCTTGCGCTGATCGCCGGGCGCGGCGGCTTGCCCGCACGGGTGGCGGCAGCGCAGGCCGAGCCGCCCTTGGTCTGCGTCTATGAAGGCTGCGCGCCGGATGGGTTGAAGCCCGATCTGACCTTTCGTTTGGAGACCTTGGGCAGCCTTCTGGCGCATCTTTTGGGCGTGGGCATCCGCGAGGTTTGTCTTTGCGGCGCAATCGACCGACCAACGCTTGATCCGGCAAAGCTCGACATGCGCACAGCGCCCTTGGTGCCGCAGTTCAAACAGGCTCTGGCAGCGGGTGATAATGGGGCGCTTGAGGTGATCAAGACGATTTTCGAGGATCAAGGCCTGCGGGTGGTCGGTGCCGACGAATTGGTGCCCGACCTGCTGGCCGACAGCGGTGTACTGTCGCGGGAGTTGCCAGATGAAAAGATGCGCCGGGATGCCGCGCGTGGCATGGCAGTACTGGACGGTTTGGCAAGCTTGGACATCGGACAGGCCTGCGTGATCGGGCGTGAACAGGTTTATGGGGTCGAGACCATCGGGGGTACGGATCACCTGCTTGCAACCCTGCCGGAGGCTATACAGGGCGCACGCGCAGTGCTCTGCAAAGGCCCGAAAACTGGCCAAATTCGCGAGATCGACCTGCCGACCATCGGCCCTGATACGCTGCGCGCCGCCCATGCGGCGGGGCTGGCTGGCGTGATGATTAAGGCGGGCGGTGTGATGCTGCTGGAGCGTGACGCCTGCGTGGCGCTTGCTGATGAGCTTGGTCTGGTGCTCTGGGTCCGAGAGGAGGGCGCGGCGTGAAGGTGTTCATTCTGTCAGGCGAGCCTTCCGGTGACCGGTTGGGCGGTGCGCTGATGGCGGGGCTGAAAGAGCTTTGCCCCGAGGTGACCTTCGACGGCATCGGCGGGCCGATGATGATGGCTCAGGGGTTGGAGAGCCGGTTCGATATGGACGAGTTGAGCGTCATGGGGCTGGCGGAGATCCTGCCAAAATACCGCGCGCTGATGGCCCGGATCAATGAGACGGCACAGGCGGTGGTTGAGACCAAGCCAGATGTGCTCATCACCATCGACAGCCCGGATTTTTCGCTGCGCGTGGCGCGTAAGGTGAAAGAGAAATCTAACATCCGAACAGTGCATTACGTGGCCCCGACCGTCTGGGCATGGCGCCCCGGCCGGGCCGAAAAGATGGCGCGTTCGGTTGATCATGTGCTGGCGCTGTTCCCCTTCGAGCCGCCCTATATGGAAGCGGCGGGCATGGCCTGCGATTTCGTCGGGCACCCGGTGGTGGCCGAGCCAATAGCCGATGACGCCGCCGCTGCGGCCTTCCGCGCCGAGCACCGTCTTGCCGATGCACCGCTGTTGCTGGCCTTGCCCGGTTCGCGCCGGGGCGAGGTCACGCGGCTGGCGCCAGTGTTCCAGCAGGTCGTCGCGCGGCTGGTCGAGGCGGAGCCGGCCTTGCGCGTCGTGGTGCCAGCGGCGGCCCCCGTGGCGGCATTGGTCAAACAGGTGACGCGCAATTGGGCGGGCAACCCGCTGGTGCTGGACCCTCGTGATATGGCGTCCGAAGAGTTCACCGCCACCAAACGCGCCGCCTTCCGCGCGGCGGATGTGGCGCTGGCGGCCTCGGGCACCGTGTCGCTCGAGCTGGCTGCGGTGAACACGCCAATGGTCATCGCCTATGACATGAACTGGATCAGCCGCCAGATCATCGGGCGGATGCTGCGGGTGGATACGGTGACGCTGGTCAACCTCGTCTCTGAAACCCGCGTGGTGCCGGAATTCATCGGCGCCAACTGCCGCCCCGGACCCATCGCCGAAGGCGTCTTGCAGGTGCTGCGCGCGCCCGGCGCCCAGAAGGACGCGATGGCGCTGACGATGCAACGTTTGGGGCAGGGCGGCGAGGCCCCGGGCCTGCGGGCCGCGCGCGCGGTGCTGGCCCGGATGTAGACGGGATCAGCCCCGGTGAATCCAGCCGCCGCCGAAGATGCGTGTGCTTTCAGGATCATAGAACACACAGGCCTGACCCGGCGACACGCCTTCCTCGGCGGTCAGCAGTTCAACCTCGGCCTCCGTCGCGCTGATTGGACGCAGGATCGCATCGCGCGGCGGACGGGTGGAGCGCACGCGCACGGCGATGTTCCACTCTGACCGGGAGGTCAGGGGCTCATCGCCCAGCCAGTTGATCTCTCGCACCGGGATCTTGCGGGTGGCGAGCATGGATTTAGGGCCAACTACGACCTCTTTGCGCTCGGCATCCAACCTCACCACATAGAGCGGGTCGGCCAGGCCGCCGATGCCCAAGCCCCGGCGCTGACCGATGGTGTAGTGGATAACACCCTCATGTTTCGCCAGCACATTGCCTTCGGTATCGACGATATTGCCGGGATCGGCGGCCTCGGGGCGTAGTTTGCGGATCACCGCGGCATAGTCGCCATTGGGGACGAAACAGATGTCCTGACTGTCGGGCTTATCCGCGACTTCCAGCCCGTATTTCGCGGCTAGCTTGCGGGTGTCGTCCTTACTGGGCAGATGGCCCAGCGGGAAGCGCAGGTAGTCGAGTTGCTCTTCGGTGGTGGAGAATAGGAAATAGCTCTGGTCGCGGTTGCCGTCCGCAGCGGCGTGTAGCTCCGGCCCGTTCTCGCCCATTTTGCGCTGGATATAGTGACCGGTGGCCATACAGTCGGCCTCAAGATCCTTGGCGGTTTCCAGCAGGTCTTTGAACTTCACCCGCTCGTTGCAGCGGATGCAGGGCACGGGCGTGGCACCGCCGAGGTAGCTGTCGGCGAATTCATCAATCACGGCGTCCTTAAAGACGTTCTCATAGTCCAGCACGTAATGCGGGAAGCCCATTTCCTCGGCCACACGGCGGGCATCCTGAATGTCGACGCCCGCGCAGCAGGCACCTTTCTTAGCCAGCGCCGCGCCGTGGTCGTAAAGCTGCAGGGTCACGCCCACGACGTCATAGCCTTCGTCCTTGAGCATGGCCGCCACGACGGAACTGTCCACACCACCCGACATCGCCACGACGACCCGCGTGTCGGCAGGTGCCTTGGCAAAGCCAAGCGAATTGAGCGGCGGGGTCTGATCAAGGGCCATGGGTCTCTCCGGAGTTTGTGCGCGAATATAGGAAAATCCTATCTAGTCACAAGGGCAGGCTTCACGCCGCGTTAAGGCAGATGGGGGTTATTGGCCGCCAGAACAATGGCGGATGATGCGATGTACCTGAAAAAAGTCGATGGGCCACGGTCTGTTACCCTCGCTGACGGGAGCGTGATGTCACGCGCCGATTTGCCCGGCGCAGATACGCGAAGGTGGGTCGCCTCGCGCAAGGCAGCGGTGGTGCGGGGGGTGGTCTATGGGCTGATCACCCAATCCGAAGCGCTGGAGCGTTATGGCATTAGCGATGACGAATTTATGGAATGGTTGCATGCGGTTACAGAGCATGGAGAGGCCGCGCTGAAGGCCACTGCCTTGAAAAAGTATAGACAACTTTAAGTTGTTAAGCTAGCCTATCTAGTATCGGTAACGGGTAGTTAACCTTTTTTGCTCAAGATTAGCCAATCGTCCTAGATGAGCCGGAGAAACCGAATGCGTGTATTGTTAGTTGAAGATGACCCGACGACCTCTCGCAGTATTGAACTCATGCTGACCCATGCGAATCTTAACGTCTATGCCACTGACCTAGGCGAAGAGGGAATCGATCTGGCCAAGCTCTATGACTATGATTTGATCCTGCTCGACCTCGATCTGCCGGATATGAACGGCCATGATGTGCTGCGCCAATTGCGGCTGGCGCGGATTGAAACGCCGATCCTGATCCTGTCGGGGTCCGACGATACGGAAAACAAACTCAGGGGATTTGGATTTGGTGCCGACGATTATTTGACCAAACCATTTCACCGCGAAGAATTGGTGGCCCGGATCCACGCCATCATCCGCCGTTCCAAGGGTCATTCCCAATCGGTGATTGAGACGGGGCAAGTCGCCGTGAACCTTGATGCCAAGACCGTCAGCGTCAACGACAGCCCCGTGCATTTGACCGGTAAGGAATATCAGATGCTGGAACTGCTGAGCCTGCGCAAGGGCACGACCCTGACCAAAGAGATGTTTCTCAACCACCTCTATGGCGGCATGGATGAGCCTGAACTGAAGATCATCGATGTTTTTATCTGCAAGCTGCGCAAAAAGCTCAGCCAAGCCACAGGCGGAGAGAGCTATATCGAAACTGTCTGGGGCCGGGGCTATGTGCTGCGCGACCCCGAACCGGCGCAGATGGATCTGGCCGCCAGCGCCTGATCTGCCATCAACCGAGCCTGAAATCGCTAGACCTGCCCCTGATCGCCACCTATCTAAGCCACAGGTGACAATATCGGGGGCAGATCGTGACATCCCAGATCGAGGTTGAAGCGCTGACCAAAGCGCAGGCAGAGACGGAGCTGGCCCGGCTGGCCGAGGTGCTGAACGAGGCGAACACCGCCTATCATACGGAAGATGCACCAGAAATTTCCGACGCGGACTATGACGCGCTCAAACGGCGCAATGCCGCGATCGAAGTGCGCTTCCCCGACCTCAAGCGCGCTGACAGCCCGTCAGAGCAAGTCGGCGCGCCGGTCGCCGAAGGGTTCGGCAAAGTGCGGCATGCGGTGCCGATGCTCTCGCTCGCCAATGCCTTTGACGCCGAGGAAGTCACTGAGTTCGACGCCCGGATTCGCAAGTACCTTGGGCTGGGGTCGGATGCGCCACTGGCCTATACGGCCGAGCCCAAGATCGACGGGCTGTCGCTGTCCCTGCGCTACGAAAAGGGTGTGCTGGTGCAGGCCGCCACGCGGGGCGATGGGGCGGTGGGCGAAAATGTTACAGCCAACGCCCGTACCATTGAAAACATCCCGCAAGAGTTAAAGAACGCGCCGGACCTGCTGGAGGTGCGCGGCGAAGTCTATATGAGCCACGCCGATTTCGCGGCACTGAACGCGCGGCAGGCAGAAAGGGGCGGCAAAACCTTTGCCAACCCGCGCAATGCCGCCGCCGGCTCCCTGCGGCAGCTCGACGCAGAGATTACCCGCGTCCGGCCATTGCAGTTTTTCGCCTATGCTTGGGGTGCGCTCTCGGAACCCTTGGCTGAGACGCAAAAGGGCGCGATTGACCGATTGACGGAACTGGGATTTTCGACCAACCCTCTGACCGCGCTTTGTGACGGGCCAGGCGATATGGTCGCCCATTACGAAAAGATCGAAGCGCAGCGCGCCACGCTGGGCTATGACATTGATGGCGTCGTCTACAAGGTCGACGATCTCGCGCTTCAGGAACGGCTTGGCTTTCGCTCCACCACCCCGCGATGGGCCGTGGCCCATAAATTCGCCGCCGAATTGGCGTGGACCCGGCTTGAGGGGATCGACATTCAAGTTGGACGCACCGGTGCTTTGTCGCCCGTGGCGCGGTTGCAGCCGGTCACGGTGGGCGGGGTCGTCGTCTCCAACGCGACGCTGCACAACGAAGATTACATCAAAGGGCTCGACAGCAAGGGCGCCGAAATCCGCGGCGGCAAGGACGTGCGCGTGGGCGATTGGGTGCAGATATACCGCGCGGGCGATGTGATCCCCAAAGTGGCCGACGTGGACCTGTCGAAACGTCCCTCTGATGCCGAGGCCTTTGTCTATCCCACCACCTGCCCCGAATGCGGGTCGGATGCGATCCGGGAGCCGGGCGATGCGGTGCGGCGCTGCACCGGTGGGTTGATCTGCCCGGCGCAGGCCGTTGAAAAGCTTATCCATTTCGTCAGCCGCAAGGCATTTGATATCGACGGTCTGGGGGCCAAACAGGTCGAACAGTTTTACCATGACGGCTGGATCGCGGAGCCTGCGGATATTTTCACCTTGAAAGAGCGTTACGGCACCGGCGTGCAGCAGTTGAAAAACCGCGAAGGCTGGGGGCCGAAATCGGCGGATAACCTGTTTCAGGCCATCGAAGATCGCCGTGAAATACCGATGGCGCGTCTGATTTTTGCCCTTGGTATTCGCCATGTTGGCGAGGCGGCGTCGAGCCTGATCGCGCTGCACTACGGCGATTGGGACAGTTTTGAGGCTGCCATGGCCGAGGCGCGCGGGCTCGACGGCCCCGCTTGGGATGATCTGATTGGCGTCGATGGTGTCGGCAGCGTCATGGCGGGCTCGCTGGTCTCGGCCTTTGCGCAAGAGGCAGAGCGCGCCTCAATCGACCGGTTGGTGGCGCATCTGACCGTGATTCCGGCGGAACGCCCCGACACCGAAGGCAGCCCTGTCGCAGGCAAGACCGTCGTCTTTACCGGCACTTTGGAGAAGATGAGCCGGGCTGAGGCCAAGGCCCGGGCGGAGCGTTTGGGGGCCAAGGTCTCAGGCTCGGTCAGCGGCAAAACCGATATTCTGGTCGCCGGGCCGGGGGCGGGGTCCAAGGCCAAGAAGGCCGCCGATTTGGGGGTCGAGACGATGGATGAAGATGGCTGGCTCGCTTTGATCGAAGGCAAATGAGCGGTAGGCCGGAACAGCTTTTCCCGCTTTTTGCGGGGCTCGAAACGCTCGACGGGGTGGGGCCAAAGACAGCGCAGTTGCTGGGCCAGTTGGGCATCCAAGCGCCGCGCGATCTGATCTTTACCCTGCCACATTCCGGGATCGACCGCCGTCTGCGGGACAGTGTGAAGGACGCGCATCTGCCTGCGACACTCACCCTGGCCGTCACCATCGGCGCGCACCGTCCGGCACGCAGCAAAGGCGGTGCTTACCGCATCACGGTCGAGGACGCGCAGACCAGTTTCCAACTGGTCTATTTCCACGCGCGCGGCGACTACTGGCAGCGGCAATTGCCCGAGGGCAGCCGCCGCATCGTTTCGGGTCGGGTGGAGTTTTTTGACGGGATGGCGCAGATGGTCCACCCGGATTTCGCCGTGCCGGAAGATCAAGCGGGCGATATTCCTGACTTTGAGCCGGTCTATCCGCTCACCTCTGGGCTGACGCAAAAGGTAATGTACAAGGCCACCCGAGGCGCGTTGAAACGGCTGCCGGTGGTGGCGGAATGGGCCGATCCCGGGCAGGTAGCGCAGGCCCCTTGGCCCGATTTCGCCGCCGCCGCAGAGGCCGCGCATGACCCGCAGAACGCCCAAGACCTCACCGCCACGGCCCCGGCGCGGGAGCGGTTGGCCTATGATGAGCTTTTTGCCCATCAAGTGACCCTCGCCTTGGCGCGGCAGAATGAGCGGCGCAAGATGGGGCGGGCGAACCGGGGCGACGGGCGTTTGCAAGAGCGGGTGTTGTCTTCCTTGCCCTATCGGCCCACCGGCGCACAGCAGCGCGCCGTCGAAGAGATCACCGCCGACATGGGCCGCGAGACCCGCATGAACAGGCTGTTGCAGGGCGATGTGGGGGCGGGCAAGACGCTGGTCGCCTTCATGGCGCTTTTGCGCGCCGTTGAGGCGGGCGGGCAAGCGGTGCTGATGGCGCCGACGGAAATCCTTGCACGTCAGCACCTTATGGGGCTGCAACCGCTGGCGGAACAGGCGGGCGTGGTGCTGGAACTTCTCACCGGGCGCGACAAAGGGGCAGAGCGGCGGGCTAAGCTCGCGGCGCTGGAACGCGGCGACATCCAGATCCTCGTCGGCACCCATGCGGTGTTTCAGGCGGATGTGAGCTTTGCCGATCTGCGCCTTGCGGTGGTCGACGAACAGCACCGTTTTGGCGTGCGGCAGCGGTTGGAATTGGGCCGCAAAGGGCGGCTGGCCGATGTGCTCGTGATGACCGCCACACCGATCCCGCGCAGTCTGGCGCTGGCGCAATACGGTGATATGGATGTCTCCATCCTTGACGAAAAGCCCCCCGGGCGGCAGCCCATTCGCACGGCGCTGGTCTCGACCTCACGGATGGATGAGGTCATCGACCGGATGCGTCACGCCATCAGCGAAGGGCGGCAATGCTACTGGGTATGCCCGCTGGTGGAAGAAAGCGAGGTCAGCGACCTGACGGCAGCGGAAGACCGGTTCAAACGGCTCCGCGCGGCGTTGGGCGAAGGGGTCGTTGGCTTGGTCCATGGGCAGATGCCGCCCGCCGAAAAAGACGCGGCGATGCGTGCCTTCCAAGCGGGAGAGACCAAAGTGCTGGTGGCCACCACGGTGATCGAAGTTGGCGTGGACGTGCCCAATGCGACGATCATGGTGGTGGAACGGGCCGAGATTTTCGGCCTTGCGCAGTTGCACCAGCTGCGCGGCCGTGTTGGGCGGGGCACCGGGGCGTCGACCTGTCTTTTGATGTATCAAGCCCCCCTCAGTGATACGGGCCGGCAACGGCTTGAGGTGCTGCGCGAATCCGAAGACGGTTTCGTCATTGCCGAAACTGATCTGAAAATGCGCGGCACGGGCGATCTTATCGGCACCGCGCAATCGGGCGTGCCGCGCTTTCGCGTGGCCGATCTGGAGCGTCAGGCGGGTTTGATGGCGGTGGCGCAATCGGATGCCCGAAAGCTTTTGGTTGATGATCCCACCCTCGAAGGGCCGCGCGGCAGGGCGGTAAGGCTGCTGCTATGGCTCATGCGGCAGGACGAGGCGATCCGTTTGATAACAGTGGGTTAGCGCCTAAACTCTCTTTATGTTCGCGTATGTTCTCAAAAAGTTCTTTACACAGGCGGGTAAAAATGAGAACAAATGGGCAACAAAGATAAGGAGGTACTGATGATGACTTACACTGCCCTGAAATCTATCGCCCTCAGATCGCAGGCCACATTGCTGCAAGATGCAGCAGGGGCCGCCGCTTTGATCGTGATGCTGGTCGTTGGGTTACATCTGCCCGCCTTTATCTGAGTTCTGCCAAAGGCTCTCGTGCCGCTTTGTCTGCTGCATCCGTCCCAATTTGATGCACCGACTTGCCTGTCCGCGCCGGCCTCTGGCAAAGCGGGTCCCAACATGAGGAACGCCGACTGACGCCGCCATCCTTCGCAGGATGTGCGGCGTTTTTTTTGTTGAATATTGGGGAAGGTGGGCTGCGGCAGGCTGCGCTTAGCGCTCGCCAGCTTCCGCCGGGGCTTCGGCCTGTTGCATCGCCTCTGTCAGTGCCTCGATGCTCAGCATGATGGAAGCATGGCGGTTTTTATAGGCGGTGGCAGGGGTTAGCACTTCGAAACCGTCAAAGGGGGCGTCCGGCACTGGCCCTTCGCCCTTGAGCATGGCGCGCAGTTGATCGCGGGCAGTTGTGATCTGCGTGAGCGAGGCACCGGGCGCGGCACCGCCCACAACGGCCGCAGCCGCTTGCCCCAAGGCGCAGGCTTTCACGTCCTGTTTCATCTCGGCCAGACGGCCTTCCTCTACGCGCACATCAACCGTCACGGTCGAGCCGCACAGCGGCGAGCGGCGCTTCACGCTGGCCTGCGGGGCCTCCATCCGGCCCAGATGCGGGATCTCTGCGGTAAGCGCCAAGATACGCGCGGAGTAGAGCTTGATGAGGTCCGTCTCATCCGACATGGGCTGTTCCTTTTCGTGCTGAAACCCTACATAAGCGCCGCAGAGACAGATGCAAATATTTCCACGAGGTGCCCGATGACTTTCGATCCTGCAAGCCTTCAGTTCAACGAGGCGGGCCTGATCCCCGCCATCGCGCAGGACGCGGAGACACATGAGGTGCTGATGCTGGCCTGGATGAGCGCAGAAAGCATTGCGCGCAGCCTTGAGACCGGCAAGGTCACATACTGGAGCCGCTCGCGGCAGGCGTTCTGGGTAAAGGGTGAAACCAGTGGCCATGTGCAAAAACTGGTTGAGATGCGGGTCGATTGCGACCGCGATTGCCTGTTGGTGCTTGTGGACCAGACCGGTCCCGCCTGTCACACTGGGCGGCGCAGTTGCTTTTACACCGGGATTCAGGATGGTGAAGAAGTCGAACTGATGAAGCCGGTGGATTAAGGCCGCGCGCTAAAGCCCTACCATATAACGAATATCTCCGGGCGTCATTCCATTCTCACGGTAGAGCGCGATGGCGCGGGCGTCATCGCGTTTGGCGAGCCGTTTGCCGCCGTCATCCCGGATCAGCCGGTGATGGTGATAATGCGGCGTTGGCAGGTCGAGCAAAGCCTGCAGCACAACATGGATATAGGTCGCCTCAAAAAGGTCGGCCCCGCGCGGGACCAGCGTGATCCCCTGCGCGGCATCGTCAAGCACGACGGAAAGATGGTAGGACGTGCCCATGTCGCGCCGGGCCAAGACCACATCACCGACCGTGGCGATAAGCTGATCCGGGGAGAAGGTGATCGCGCCGGTTTCAGCATTCAGGCCATGGCCGTTTTCGGTGAAGTTAAGCGCGCGATTGCCCAAAGAGGCCAAAGCTTTACGCATATCAAGCCGCAGCGCGCCGGAGGCTTTTGCGTGGCCCGCGTCACGGCAGGTGCCGGGGTAGATCAGGCCGTCGGGGCCATAGACGGGCTCTGCGCCCTCCTGCGGGGCACTGGTGGCGGTGGCGATGTCGCGACGGTTGCAAGTGCAAGCATAGACGAGGCCGCGCGCCCAGAGGTCATCAAGGGCACCGCGGTAGGCCGCCATCCTGTCGGATTGGCGCATCACGGGGTGCGGCCAGTCAATACCAAGCCATGCGAGGTCTTCGTAGATCTGCGCCTCCCACTTGGGTCGCGCGCGGGATTGGTCGATATCTTCGATACGCAGCAGGAACTTTCCCCCCGCTGCTTTGGCCAGATCATGGGCCAAGAGCGCCGAATAGGCGTGGCCAAGGTGCAGCGGACCGGTCGGGGATGGGGCAAATCTGGTGGTAAGTGTCAATTCTTTTCAATCAGATAGACGGTAGACTTCAGGTCGATGCCGGGCAGGTGCGGGCCTTCCTCTGCAAAGAGCAGGATCGCCGCACCGCAGTCGGTCCACTCATGAATCATACCCAAGGCACCGCGATCTTCGAGCGCCTTTTCGTTCAAAGAAAACAGAAGTTTACCGCCTTTTTCTAATCCATGCATCAACGTGTCGAACAATGTGATCGGCGCGGCTCCGGGACCGATCACGCCAATGGCGCTGATCGCCTCATAGGTGCCGGGCGCGAAGGGAAGAGGGGAATCAACTTCGAGCTCTAACAGATTGCGGTATATATCTTTTTTTCGAGCCTCTGCTAGCATGGCGGCAGAGACATCGCCGCCGTCTATGGTGGTGAAGCCCGCTTGTTTTAGGGCCGCGCCAGACAGCCCTGTGCCGCAGCCGATATCGAAGATCGGGGCGTCTTTGTCATCCAGAGATTCAGCGAGCGTGGCGGCGGCGCGGTCGGGCGTGGCATAGCCCTGCGCTTTGATATCCTCATCGTAGCTGCCTGCCCATTCGTCATAAAGGCTGCGGATCACCTGCGTGTCCCGCGCCGCGTAGGCTTTGTCGAAATAATGTTTTGTCATTCCACTAGGATATGGGGGATGGGCAGGAGGATCCAGTGTTAACCCGGGACGGGTTAACCTTGATCAAGCCATGCCTGCCAATCTGCCTTGGCGCGGTCGGTATAGGCTTTGTAGCGGTCTTTGCGGCCGCGACGGCCCGATTTAAGCCCTTCGACCGGCGGAAATAGGCCGAAGTTCACGTTCATCGGCTGAAAGGTTTTCGCATCCGCCCCGCCGGTGATGTGGGTGATCAGCGCGCCCATGGCGGTGCTGTCGGGCGGGGTTGGCAGGCTGTCGCCCTTGATCTCAGCGGCGGCCATGCGACCCGCGAGCAGGCCCATCGCGGCGCTTTCGACATAGCCTTCGACGCCGGTGATCTGCCCGGCAAAGCGGATATTGTCGCGGCTGCGCAGGCGCATTTGGTCGTCAAGCAACGTGGGCGAGTTGATGAACGAGTTGCGGTGAATGCCGCCGAGACGGGCGAAACGCGCATTTTCCAGACCCGGAATTTGTTTGAAAACATCTGTTTGCGCGCCGTACTTCATTTTGGTCTGAAAGCCGACGATGTTGTAAAGCGTGCCCAGCTTGTTGTCGCGGCGCAGTTGCACAACGGCATGGGCTTTGACGTCGGGCTGGTGTGGGTTGGTCAGGCCAACCGGCTTCATCGGGCCATGGCGGAGGGTCTCGCGGCCCCGTTCGGCCATCACTTCAATGGGCAAGCAGCCATCGAAATAGCCTGCCGTTTCGCCTTCGCGGAACTCGGTTTTGTCAGCCTCTAGCAGCGCGTCGATGAAATCGTCGTATTGCTGCTTGTCCATGGGGCAGTTGAGGTAGGCGGTGCGCTCTTCCTCGGTTTCGCCCTTGTCATAGCGCGACTGCATCCATGCTTTCGACATGTCGATGCTGTCGAAATAGACGATAGGCGCGATGGCGTCGAAAAAGGCAAGCGCTTCGGCACCTGTCTCGGCGGCGATGGCTTCGGCCAATGCACCCGAGGTCAGCGGGCCAGTAGCGATGATCCATTTGCCGTCTTTTGGCAGCTCAGAAATCTCGCCGTATTCGACGGTGATATTGGGGTGTGCGAGCAGCGTGTCGGTGACGGTCTGCGCGAAGGGGTCGCGGTCTACCGCCAGTGCGCCGCCAGCGGGCAGGCGGTTTTTGTCGGCGCAGGCCATGATGAGGCCGTCGGCGGCGCGCATTTCCCAATGCAGCAGGCCCACGGCGTTTTGCTCGTCATCATCCGAACGGAAGGAGTTGGAGCAGACCATCTCGCCCAGAAGCCCGGTTTGGTGGGCAAAGGTTTCGACCTTGGGGCGCATCTCGTGGATCACGACTTCCACGCCCGCGTTCGCCGCTTGCCAAGCAGCCTCTGATCCGGCCATGCCGCCGCCGATGATGTGCAATGTATCTGTCATGGGGGCGATGTAGGGCAGGGCGGGTTCGCGCGCAACAGGCAAGAGCGGGCGCGGGCCGATGCGCGCTAAAATATCGCGGCACGCGCGCTTGGCCGGGCATGGTTTTGGGGTCGCCGCTGCGGGAATAGTCGGTCAGTGAGAGGCTGACCCGGAGGGACCTTCCGCCGTCGGCGACCCAAAAATCATCAGGGTTTCTGTACCCTAATATAACAGTGCCCCGATTTTGCCAGATTTGCCAGCCCCCGCGCGGCAACACTGTTGCGCGGATTTGGAAACAATCACTGCTGCCAGTCGGGCGCGCGTTTTTCCAAGAAGGCGTCGATGCCCTCGCGGGTTTCTGCATCGAGCATGTTGCGCACCATAACCTCGCCGGTGAAGGCATAGGCTTGGTCGGTTGGCAGGTGCATCTGTTGGTAGAAGGCGCCTTTGCCGTGGGCGACGGCGGTGCCGAGTTTGGCGGCGATCTTTTCGGCTAGAGCGTTGGTCTCAGTAGCCAGCTGCTCGCCCGGCACGGCGCGGTTGATCAGGCCCAGTTCTGCAGCGCGGGGGGCTGAGATGAATTCGCCGGTGGTCAGCATCTCAAGCGCTTGTTTGCGCGGGATGCTGCGGGTCAGGGCGACCATGGGGGTCGAACAGAAAAGGCCGATGTTCACGCCGTTGACGCCAAAGCGGGTCTCCTCGGCGGCGATGGCCAGATCGCAGGTGGCGACAAGCTGGCAGCCAGCGGCGGTGGCGATGCCGTGGACTTGGGCGATGACGGGCTGCGGCAGGCTTTGAATGCGGGCCATGAGGGCAGCGCAGCGGTCGAAGAGGTCTTTGAAGGCGGCAGCTCCGCCATCTTCGGCTTGGCGCATGGCGGTCATCTGGCGCAGGTCGTGCCCCGCGCAAAAGGCTTTGCCCGCGCCCGATAGGATAATGACACGGGTTTGCCGATCTTCGGCCAAGGCGTCGAGTTTGCTGTGCAGGGCGGCCAGCATTTCGTCCGACAGTGCGTTCAGCCGCTCGGGTGCGTTCATGTGCAGGTGGGTCACCGGCCCTTGTGCCGTAACGTCAAGAATTGTCACCTTGCCCTCCCAAGCTGGTCGCGCCAACGTTACGCCGAGGAAAGCAGGGAGGACAAGTATGGCCGTGGTGATGGATGCAGAGGCGTTGGAAGCCTTCATGCGGGAGGTGTTTGATCAGGTGGCGGATGATTTCGCCGTGGATCACGTCGCCGAGAATGAGATCACCATGCGTCTGCTGACCAGCCGCCGCCATCTGCGCCCCGGAGGGACGGTGTCGGGCCCGTCGATGTTCGCGCTGGCGGATGTGGCGGCCTATCTCGCGACGCTTGCGATGATCGGGCCCAAGGCGCTGGCGGTGACGACGAATTGCTCGATCGATTTCATGCGCAAGCCGCTGGCGGATGTGCCGCTGGTCGCCCATGCCAAGTTGCTTAAACTGGGGCGGCAGTTGTCGGTGACGGATGTGCTGATCTATTCCGAAGGGTCGGATAAGCCGGTGGCGCGGGCGAGCCTGACCTATGCGATTCCGCCTGCGTCGATGGGATAAGGGAAGGCCCGGAATCAAGCCGTAGGCGCCGGGCCATCGCCTGCCCGTTCGGGCGGGTAGGCGATTTGGTTGGCCTATGCTCGACCTAGAGAGCGCTCATCATAGCTGAGAGATAAAGTGGTACAAGCCGGGGTTGGTTCGCCGACCCACGGGCAGGCGATGGCCCTTGGTTTACACGAAAAAGGGGCCGGGAAAACCCGGCCCAGGAAGAGGTCTGGCGAACGCCACAGGGAAGTTACGCCTGCCAGAACACGCGGGAAGCCTCGGCTGAGGCTTGTTCCGGTGTAAGTCCCGCATCATCAAGCTCCCACGGCTCAAGCGCAGCAAGCGCGATCCGGGTGCGTCGGCGGGCCGCCCATGTGGTCACGACCGCCGCAAAGCGCAGCGCGATCATCGCAGGGACCGGCAGAGCGCGGTATGTCATCAATGTCATTGCATCGGCGCTGATAGGGCGAGCCTGTGTCATGGGAGAACTCCTTGAATTTGTATTGGCGAAATTGTATTGACACAAAGTGTAGAAAGCCTACAGGTGTAAGGGTACAAAGTGCGATACAATTTGACCACAGGAATATTGTAATGGGTACAATTTGGCAGCCAACCCTCGCCGACGGGCAGGGACCGAAGTACAAACTCGTCGCCCTCACGATCCGCGAGGGGGTCACATCCGGTGCACTGGCCGTGGGGGACAAGCTGCCGCCTGTGCGCGAGCTGGCGTGGCAATTGGGGATCACCCCCGGCACCGTGGCGCGGGCCTATACGATTCTGACTGACGAGGGTCTGCTGGAGGCCGAGGTCGGCCGGGGCACTTTTGTCGCCCCGCCGCAAGCCGCCATTCGCGAAGATGTCTGGAATCGCGAACAAGATAGCTGGATCAAAGAGTTAGAGATCTCCGATACCGATGCGGTCAGCCTTTTTAGCCCGCGCTTACCAGACATGGGGCAAGTGGCCCTGATCCGCAGCGCTCTGCGGCAGGTGGCGGATGTGCCGGGCGAAGAATTGATGAACTATCCCACCCGCGATGCCTATGCCCCGGTGCGCCAAGCGGTGGTCGACTGGCTGTCGCATCTGTCCCTCGGGCCGCTGAGCGAGCGCGACGTTGTGCTGTCACACGGCGGGCAAAGCGCGATTGTATTGGTACTTCAGGCCATCTTGTCGGGGCCAAAGCCGGTGATGCTGGTCGAAGACCTCTCCTACGCCGGGTTCCGCCGGGCTGCGGAGGTGCTGCGCGCCGAAGTGGTTGGCGTGGCGATGGACAAAGACGGCGTGTTGCCCGAGGCGTTGGACAAGGCCGCGCGCGACAGTGGGGCGCAGGTGTTTTGCACCACGCCGGAGGTGCACAATCCCACCGGCAGCCACACAAGCCTCGAACGGCGGCGCGCGCTGCTGGAGGTCGCCAAGCGGTACGGGTTGGAGATTTTGGAGGATGATTGCTACCGCATGGGCTCTGCCCGCGCGCCGAGCTACCGCTCGCTCTGGCCGGAACATGTCTGGCACGTCTCTTCGATTTCAAAGGAACTGACCCCCGCGCTGCGTGTCGGCTTTGCGCTGGCCCCGGCGGGGCGCTCGGCGGACCTGCGGCGGGTGGCGGAATACGGGTACTTCGGCCTTGCCCGCCCTTTGGCCGAGGCGACGCGGATTCTGCTCACCGATCCGCGGCTGAAGGGCATCTGTGCCGACATCCGCGAAAGACTGGCGGAATATGTCGAGGTCGCGGTCAACCATCTGGGCGGGCACGAATTGCAATGGTCGCGTGACGTGCCCTTCTTATGGCTGCACCTGCCGCCGGGTTGGCGCGCAGCGGGCTTCTGCCGCGCGGCAGAGGCGCAGGGCGTGCAGATCCGCTCTGCAGATGAATTCGCCCTGCGCGATGGCCGCGCGCCCCATGCGGTGCGCATCGCGGTGAACGCCCATGTCTCTCTGCGCTCTTTTGAGGCGGCGATGCAGCGCCTGCGCTGTCTCTTGGACAATCCGCCAGAGCAGATCAGCGTGTAGAAATTTGGGGTATTATTATACCTAAATCATAAGTAACTGATTTTGCTTACGTAATCCGTGATTGCTGTGCTTGACCCGGCGATGCAGGTGGTTATAACCCCTCCATCAGACACCGGGCGGGGATTCCTCGTTCCGACCAACCTCAAACGGGAATTCATCCATGAAAACCTTTTCTGCGACACCGGCAGATATCGACAAGAAATGGATCATCATCGACGCCGAAGGCGTCGTGCTGGGCCGTCTCGCCTCGATCATCGCCACGCGCCTGCGCGGCAAGCACAAGCCGTCCTTCACTCCGCATATGGATTGCGGCGACAACGTGATCGTCATCAACGCCGACAAGGTGCAGATGACCGGCAAGAAGCGCGAAGAGCACTTCTACTGGCACACCGGCCACCCCGGTGGCATCAAGTCGCGCACCAAGGCACAGATCCTTGAGGGCGCGCATCCTGAGCGTGTTGTGACCCAAGCGGTCAAGCGCATGCTGCCCGGCAACCGCCTGAGCCGCCAGATCATGACCAACCTGCGCGTCTATGCAGGTAGCGATCACCCCCATGAGGCGCAGAGCCCCGAAGTTCTGGATGTTAAATCCTTGAACAAGAAAAACACGCGGAGTGCATGAGCATGGCTGACGAAATCAAATCCCTCGACGGTCTCGAAGCAGCCGTGACCGAGAACATCGGCGGCGTGCAGGGCACCGAAACCGAAATGACCCCGCGTGAGCCGGTTCGTGACGAACTGGGCCGCGCCTATGCCACCGGCAAACGTAAAGACGCGGTCGCCCGCGTTTGGATCAAGCCCGGCTCCGGCAAGGTCATCGTCAACGGCAAGCCGCAGAACGAATACTTCGCGCGCCCCGTGCAGCAGCTGATCCTCGCGCAGCCTTTCGGCATCACCAACACCGAAGGCCAGTTCGACGTGTTCGCAACTGTCAAAGGCGGCGGTCTGTCCGGTCAAGCGGGCGCGGTCAAGCACGGCATCTCCAAGGCGCTGCAGCTTTACGATCCCTCCCTGCGCGGTGCGCTGAAAGCGGCAGGCTTCCTGACCCGTGACAGCCGCGTCGTCGAGCGGAAGAAATACGGTAAGGCCAAAGCGCGCCGGAGCTTCCAGTTCTCCAAGCGTTAAGCTTACCGATCAGATTTGCGAAAGGGCTGCCCTCCGGGGTGGCCCTTTTTCGTTGGGGGCGGGCAGTGGGCATGGCTGGCCACGGGGTCATGAGAAAAGGCCGCTGCGGTTTCCCGCAACGGCCCTTGGTCAAGATCAGGGATGATCCCTTGCGGGATTAGCCGCCGATTTCGTAGCTCACGGTGAAGCCCAGAACGCCGTCACCATCGTTGGTGTCTTCGTAGAGCGCTTCAAAGCTGACGCCATCGCCGAAGTCATAGACGGCACCGCTTCGGCATAGGTATTATCATCGCGGTCGCTGTTGCCGATCAGGCCAACGGCGGTCCAACGCTCGGACAGGGGCGCCTCAAACGCCACTTCTTGATCGCTTTCGCCATTGTCGGGGTCGATGATCACGGCGAATGCGCCCGTCACGTCACGGCCAACAGGGAAACCCAACGTCGCGGTGATTTCTTCGCCGTGGTCTTTGGACTCAATCAGCCAGGCGTAGGAATAGCTCAGATCCCAGCTCATGCCCTGACCAAAGTCCGCGCTATAGCCGAGGTCGACTTCGATTTCGACATCATCTGTGGGGTCTTGGTACAGCGAAGTCGCGCTGAGACCAGTGTGGAAGCCGCCGTAGGTCAGCTCAACGAAACCTTCGACCTCGTTGTCGAGGTGGTCAAAATCGTCCGACGTGTTGAAACGTGTCGCATCGGAAACGCCGGCGGTCCAGCCAATGGCCGATACGGCGGGACGGTCTTCGATCACCGGGTCAAAGCCCGTGGTGATGTTGTCCTGCGCATAGGCGGCAGAAGAGAGCAGTCCAGCGGTGATGCCGAACCCGATAAGGTGTTTGATATTCATGGCATTTGCCTAGTTTTGGACCGTGACTTGTCGGAGACTGGCGAGGTCTGGTTGTGAAGGTCTTTCGGATATGCCCGCCATGGGGGAGCCGCAAGGACCGTCTACGCATAGCTGGCATGCGTTATAACATAACATTGGGAATGTCGCTAAATTCGCCCAAGGGTTTGGTTTTTCTGCGCCTTGCGGTTCCGGGCGGGGGGGAGGCTGCCTATATCAGGCGGAACACAGGAGACAGACATGCAATATTCGGTTCTAGACCTTGCCCCGGTGCCCGAAGGGTCAGACACCGCCACCGCCATCGCCAATTCCGTCGCGTTGGCCCAATTGGCCGAAGCCAAGGGCTATCACCGCTTCTGGATGGCAGAGCATCACAACATGCCGGGCATCGCCTCGGCGGCGACATCGGTTTTGCTGGGGCATGTGGCGGACCACACGCAGCATATTCGCGTTGGGGCGGGCGGGGTGATGCTGCCCAACCACGCGCCTTTGGCGATTGCCGAGCAGTTTGGGACCTTGGCGGCGATCCATGGCGACCGGATCGATTTGGGGCTAGGCCGTGCGCCGGGCGGCGATCAGGCGGTGATGCGTGCCATGCGGCGCGGCATGAGTGGCGGCGATCACTTCCCCGATGATGTGGCCGAGTTGATGGCTTATCTGGGTGACGCCGATCCGCGGTCGCCGGTGCGTGCGCATCCGGGTGAGGGGACGCATGTGCCGATCTGGATCCTCGGGTCCTCGCTATACGGTGCGCAACTGGCGGCGCATTTTGGGCTGCCTTATGCCTTTGCCTCTCACTTTGCGCCCGATGCGTTGGAGGAGGCCACGGCCATCTACCGTCGTGATTTCAAACCTTCCGAAGCCTGCCCCGCGCCGCGCTTCATGCTCGCGGTCAACGTATTCGCCGCCGACACGGATGAAGAGGGCGCCTATCTGCGCACCACCATGCAGCAGGCCTTCGCCCGGCTGCGCACAGGCCGCCCCGGCAAGCTGCCACGCCCGGTGCGTGACATCGACGCCGAGATTGGCGCAGGGATGCGGCAGGGGGTGGATCATGCGCTGCGGGTGTCCGCCGTGGGCAGCCCTGAAACCGTGAAACGTCAGCTAGAGGCGCTGATCGCACAGCACCGCCCGGATGAGTTGATCCTGACCGGGCAGATCCACGATCACGCGGCGCGGTTGCGCTCGTTTGAGATTGCGGCGGATGTCTTGCAAAACATGAGGGTGGCGGCCTAAGGGCCGCTGCCCCCTCACTCGTCAGGGCTGACCAACCCCAAACCTCGCAAGTAAATCCCGATCCCGGTTTCCAGCAGGTCATCTGCTGGGAAGGGCGACGCGCGACCGGGGGAGTTGCGGGCGAAAAGTTCGACCACGCCGTGGCTCATCGCCCAGATATGGGCCGAGAACATCGAAGCGGGCGGGCGTTTGTCTGCCGGGATATGCTGGCTGAGGTCGGATGCTGCGCGCTCCAGCACGCCATTGGCGCGGTTGGCGGCATGGGCCAGTTCCGGGGTGCGGTTCACCGAGATGCCGGATTCGAACATGGCGATGTAATGGCCGGGGTATTTGCGTGCGAATGCCAGATAGGCGCGGCCCGTGGCCTCGAAGGCTTTGAGGGCTGAGGGCTGGCCGGATTCGTAAGCAAATTCCATCAATTCGGCAAAGATATCATAGCCTTGATGCGCGGCCTCGGCGATCAGGTCTTCGCGGCCTTCGAAGTGGCGATAGACCGCAGCCGGGGTGACGCCCGCGCGTTTAGCGGCCTCGGAGAGGGTAAAGCCCGTGGGGCCGCGCTGTTCGATCAACTCAAGTGCTGCGTCGATCAAGGCTTGGCGCAGGTTGCCGTGATGATAGCCGCGTTTAGGCATCCCAGATGTCCGGCCCGCCGCAGATTTCATCGTCGATTTTGCCAATCGCTTTGGCGTCTTTCTGGGGATAGTCGAAGCGGTTCAGCAGGTGGCGCATGGCGGCCAGACGGGCGCGGCGCTTGTCGTCGGATCGGATCACCGTCCAAGGGGTCTCATCCGTATGGCTGCGCAGCAGGGTCTCGGCGATGGCGCTCGAATATTCTTCCCATTTGGCAAGACCTTTGACGTCGATCGGGCTGAGCTTCCATTGCTTCAACGGATCGGATTCGCGCGACAACATGCGGCGCAACTGCTCGGCCCGGCCCACGTTGAGCCAGAACTTGATCAGGTGAATGCCGTCTTCGACGAGCATCTGTTCAAACGGGGTGACTTGTTCAAAGAAATGCGCGCGCTGTTCGGGGGTGCAAAAGTCGAAAACCTTTTCCACCACCCCGCGATTGTACCAAGAGCGGTCATAAAACACCATCTCGCCCGCGGTGGGCAAGTGTTTGATATAGCGTTGAAAATACCATTCGCCCTGTTCCGTCTCAGTGGGTTTCGACAGGGCGACGACACGGGCGGAACGGGGGCTTAGGTTCTCGCGCATACGGCGGATCGTGCCGCCTTTTCCGGCGGCGTCGCGGCCCTCAAACACCATGACGACGCGCTGGCCCGTTTCGCGCACCCAAGATTGCAATTTGACCATTTCGATCTGCAACCGCTCATAGTCGCGCTCATAGGTTTTGCGCGACAGACGCTCGTCATGCGGATAGCTGGGCGAAAGGATATCGTCCTTGTCGGAGCGGCGGATCGCCTGACGGATGTCCTCGGGGGCGTCATTCTCGAAAAAGGCGCTGATTGCGCCGTCAAAGGGCAGGTCCATGGGCGCTCCTCGCGGGTGTTCTTGTTTCAATATGGGATGTTAAGGCGCTTAACGCAAACCCGCACGGGTAGCGGCGCGGTCGATTGTGTCGACCACGGCCTGCGGGTCGGCATGATGGGGCATATGGCCCATGCCGGGCAGTCGGGTGAGCGCGCCGTTCGGGATATCTTTGATCAATTCCTCGGCGTGGATATGCATTGGCACAATGGTATCGGCATCGCCATGAATGATCTCAACCGGCATGGTCAGGCGGTCATATTGTGCGGCCATTTCAACCACATGGGGGCGAAGCTGGTGCACCTGCTGGGCGTTGGCGCGGCTGGCGCTGCGGCGCAGGGTCAACCCGGTGCCGATGTGTTCGGCATAACCTTCGGGCGCGGTCTGCGGGGCAAAGATCGCCTCAATACTGCTTTGCACCACGCTTTCGGGGACAAAGGCGGTGACGGTGGGGATAAAGAGCGCACCACCAAGCCGTGAGGCGCTGACGTTGTAAAGCCAGCCCAGCCCACCGGGCCATGGCTCTGACACGGCAGAGACAAGCACCAGCGCGGCGGTGTCTTTGGGCCGCTGCACCCCCCAAGCCAGCGCCACGGCCCCGCCAAAAGAGTGGCCCAGCACGATGGGGTTTTCGACGCCAAGCTGGTCGGCAGCCTTTTGCAGCAGCGCGGCCTGCTCTTGGGGCGATTCCCCCAGCGGGTTCCACGCGCCGCGTGCGCCGGGCAGGCGGGCGGTATAGCCCATGCCGGGGCGGTCGAACATGATGACGCGGTAGCGATCACTCAGCCGTTCCGCGAAACCCATGGTGAAATCACGCAGGTTGCCGCTGGCCCCATGGATCAGCACCAGATCAGGCCCGCTGCCGATAACCTTGGCATGGACCGGCAGGCCATCCACCGTGATGATCTCGCCCTCGGGCGGGTGGCTGGCCTCGGCCCGCGCCTCATGCCGCGCGGCGCGCCATTGGACAAGCGCCACCAGCAGCGCCAGCCCGAGCAGAAGGGCAAGCAGCAGTTTAATGGCCAATCTCATTCATATCGAAGGGGGTGGTTTGGTATATCTCGTTGATCCAATTGCCATAAAGCAGATGCGCGTGGCTGCGCCAGCGGTTCACCGGGGTGCGCGATGGGTCATCCTCGGGGTAGTAGTTGCAGGGCACGTTGATCGGCACGCCATTCTCGACATCACGGTCATACTCTTGCTTGAGCGTGTCGCGGTCATACTCGAAGTGGTTGAAAACATAGAGCGCGCGGTGCGCGGGGTCTTCGATCAGACAGGGGCCGACCTCATCACTGCCCAGAAGCGTGGTGAGGCCCGCGTGCGCGTTCACCTCGTCTTGGCGCATCTCGGTCCAGCGGGAGACGGGCACGGTACAATCATCCGAGAACCCGCGCAGATAGGGCGAGGCGGGCGCGAGATTGCGGTGCCGGAAACAGCCGAAAGCCTTGTCGGGCAGGATGTGTTTCTTGACCCCATGAAAATGGTTGATCATCGCCATGCCGCCCCAGCAAACGCCAAAGGTGGAGTGGATGTTGGTCTGGGTCCATTCCATCACCTCGCGCAGCTCGTCCCAATAGGTCACTTCGTCGAACTCAAGATGCTCAATCGGCGCGCCGGTGATGATAAGCCCGTCGAATTTCTCGGCCTTCATTTCCTCGAAGGGGCGGTAGAAGCTTTCCATATGCTCTGCTGCCGTATTGCGGGCTTGGTGGTCGGACATGCGGATGAGGCTCAGTTCGATCTGCAAGGGGGTGGCGCCGATCAGCCGGGCGAACTGGTTCTCGGTCTGGATTTTCTTAGGCATCAGGTTCAGCAGCGCGATGCGCAGGGGGCGGATGTCCTGCCGCGATGCCAGTTCCTCGTCCAGCACCATGACCCCTTCGTTGCGCAGAACGTCAAAGGCGGGCAGGCGGGAGGGGATCTTGATGGGCATGAGACAGGTCTTTCAGGGGTAGCCAGTGCAGTCAGATAATCTTGGACGGGGCGGGTTCAACCGCCCGAGGGTAGGTGGCGGGCGATGAGATCGGTAAAGTCTTCGGGAGCGTTCAGTGCGTCGATGTCGGCAGGGGTGATGGTGACGCCCCATTTCGACATGGCAGCATAGCGCGGTTGGCGGTGCGACAGGGCGGCGGCATAGGTCCAGCGGATGAAATCATCGGGGTTTACCGTGTCTTCGGTGATATTCTTTTCGGCCAAATAATCAGCCCAAGCCCGGGCAAGGAATTCGGGCTGATAGGCCATCGGCTTGGGGGCTTTGTCGAAGCGGCGGATCAGTTCCTCGGTATGGGCCTCATCGCCTTTGATCCAGACCAGCAGACATTCGTCGGCCAATTGCTGCAACAGCGGGTCGTTGGGGTCTTCGGGATCGACCCATTCGCAGATCGACCCACCGGTGTCGCAGATGAAATGCGGATAGCCGTAGAGCGCTTCGGCGCGGGTGGCGAAATAGGCGGTGTCTTGCAGCGCGTTGATCTCGGCCCGGCGAAAGGCCTCTTGGCGTTTAGCGTATTCCTCCATCGGCAGTCCGCCGCGCGCGGGATCGCCGGGTTTGCCCAGCCATGTCGCCACGGGCGAGAGGTTGTCGAAGGTGATGTTGGACCCGATGTAAATGCTATCGCTGAGCAGCAGATCGCGCAGAAATGGCACTTTCATCGCCTCAGCCTTGGCGTTGTCGGCGATAAGCTCGCCCAGATAGCGGGTGCCGATGCGGTAGTCGATGGAGTAGTGAAACCAATCGCCGCTGGCGCGCAGCAGGCTGGAGAGATGGGTTTTGCCCAAGCCCGACATGCCAAAGATCAGAACTTTGCGGCGCGGGGCGGCACGCCAATCGTTAGCCGTGGGGTAGAGCATGGGTCACCAAGGTTAAGTGCTTTCTTTGCCCTGATTACCCCAGTGTTTGACAAGACGCCAGATGCGGCCATCGAGCACCAGAAGGCCGAGCGCCAGCAAGGCAAAGCCGCTGTAGGCGGCAGGGCGCAGGGTTTCATCGCGCAGCCATGCGCCCAGCAGGATCGCGACGGGTGCGACCAGCAGCGTGACCAGCATCAGGTTGCTGCTGCCCGCCATGCCCAGCACCCGGTAATAAAGCAGATAGGCCAGCGCCGTGGCAGCCAGCGCGTAATAGGCAATGGCCATGAGCGTGGCCGGGGCAAGGTCGAGCGTCAGCGGCCCTTCGACCACCCATGCCAGCGGCAGCATGATCAGCGTGGCCCCTGTCAGCATCCCGGCGGCGGCCAGTTGCGGCGGCTGGCCCGGCAGCAGTTTGCGCGCACAGACACCGGCCATGGCATAGGACATTGCCCCGCCCAGCACGGCAAGCTGCGCAAGGCTGCCGAGGTCGAAATTCGTGAGGTTTTCCAGCCCGATGGCGGTGCTGACCCCGGCAAAGCCAAGGCAGACGCCAATCGCCTTGCGCGGGGTGATGCGCTCATCCGCGAGAAAGATCGCGGCGGCCAGCACGCCAAAGATCGCCGTGGCGGCATTGAGGATTGAGGTCAGGCCAGAGGGGATATGCAGCTGCCCCCATGCCATCAGCGAGAAGGGGATCACATTATTCAACAGCCCCATCAGCAGGAAGGCCGCCCAGATGCGCGGGTCGCGCGGCAGCGGCAGGCGCATAACGGCGACCGCGCCCCAAAGCACCAGCATCGCCCAGAACACGCGATGCGCGACTGAGGTCAGCGGCCCGATTTCATCCAGCGCCACCCGCACGGCGACAAAGGATGCGCCCCAGAGCAGAGCGAGAAAGCCCATTTCGATCCAAGCGCGCGGGGGGATGGTTTTCTGTGTGATCATGGTTAGGGATTAGGCCGTTCCAGTGACCAGCACGACCCGAAAGATGCGCATGCATAAAAAACGCCGCCCGAGAGGCTCGGGCGGCGTAATCTCAACAGTTCTGGTGTGGATCAGAAGGTGAAGCCCACTTTCACACCAAAGGCCACGGCATCGTTGTCTTCAAAGTCCGCCGCCGGGGCGAAGCCGGGAATCGCGGTCTGCGCGTCGCCGATGTTGACGTAGCGCACGCCGGTGGTGATTTTCATATTGTCGCGGGTATAGACGGCCGCCAGCGCAAGGCTTTTGTTGCCATCGGTCGGCCCGAGGTTGGAAGCAAAGCCGCCTTCGGACTTCTCATAGCCGACAGAAGCAGAGACCGACCAGTTGTCGTTCAGACGGCGGCCCACACCCAGCGAGTAGGTGAAAACATCGTTCTCATAGCTCACGAGGGAAGCGCCACCCGTGGCGCCTGCATAGGCAGCCGGAGAAATATCGAAGGACGACCAATCAACCCAGCGGATGCCACCGAACAGAAGCGTGTCAGCCGCGATTCCGGTCTGGAAGTCGAGATTAACCGATTGCGGCGTTTCGATTTCGGTTGTGCTCATGACTGCGCCGAACTCGGTGGTGTCAACGTCATGGTCGATGCTGGAATTATAGGTCAGCGCCACGCGCATAGCGATGTCGGGGCGCTCATAGGCGACACCAGCGACATAGCCGACGCCTGTGTCGCGATCCCCATCAACCGTATAGCCGCCCACGAAGGGGACAGCTGCCGTGGCTTCGATGGTTTGCACGCGCAGACCGCCGTGAACGCTGAAGTTGTCGTTCATCCGGTAGCGCAGCAGGCCGGTCAGAGCGTGCGCGTCAAGATCAGCCTGCGCCCCTGCGGCGTAGTAGCCGGTCCCTGTGGGATAATCGATGTCAGCGCCAAAGGGCTGGTCATAGATGATCGCATAGGACAGCTTGTCGTTGATGTCTGCCTTATAGGCGGCGCCAAACTGCATGTAGCTTTCTGTGGCATTGCCTGAATTGCGGCTGCCGAGGGCCGCGACCGAGGTGCCCGAGGTGTCGGGCGAGATATGCCCGAAGCTGAACTCGGCATAGCGCCCGTTTTCAAACAGAGCGTTGATGGATTGGCCGGACCGATCGATGCCGCCAGCGTGAACGAGTGCCGTAGATGCCAACAGTGCCGGAATTGCCAAGAAATAGGTTTTCATTTGCTTTCCTCCCAAGACTTCTGTGCGGTTCCTCCCCGGCACAGGGTAGAAACGATCTAAGCGGATAGCTGCCGTTTGCGTCAATCACTGACCTTGGGTCAGGTTGAAATCTGGGCAAACATTACTTGGGGTGTGCTTTGCGGGTCTCAAACCAGATGTTGAGGTAATTGCCCGCAAAAATGATCGCGGCCCCGACGAAGACCCAGACATCGAGCGCTTCGGCATAGAGGAGCATCCCGACGACCGCGATCACCGGAAGGCGGACGAAATCAATCGGCACCACCACGGTCGCGGGGGCGAGGCTCAGCGCGTTGGTTAGACAGTAATGCGCAAGCAACCCACAGGCGCCGACGAGCAACAGAAAGGGTATCGTCTCGACCGTAGGTCCGGCGATATCGCCGTCGTAGCCCGCAGAGATCAGGCCAAAGATCAGTTGCAGCGTGGTGAGGTAGAACAGGATCGTGGTGATCCCTTGGCTGCGCGTCAGCCGCTTGGTCAGCACATTGGTCAGGGCAAAGAAGACCGCACAGCCCGCCGCTGCCAGAATGCCCGTGTTGAGATTGCCAATATCAGGCCGTGCGACGATCAGAATGCCGATGAACCCCATGACCGCAGCCAGCGCTCGCGTGGCGGTCAACCGTTCGCCCAGCAGAAAGATCGACAGAACGATGACCCAAAGCGGTGAAGTGAACTCTAGCGCGAAGACCTGCGCCAACGGGATCAGCGACACGGCGAGGAACCATAGGTTCTGCCCGGTGAAATGCGCGAGGTTGCGGATAAGTTGTAGGCCAAAGTTGCGGGTGTTGATCTGCCGCCACGCCCCAGTGGCCCAAGCGAGCGACAGGACGATGATCACGCCGATCACACTGCGGTAGAGCATCACCTCAAAGGTATCGAACCGTGCCGAGAGTTCACGCCCCGCCACAGCCATGGTCGAGAAAGAGCCGATGGAGCCGATCATCCAGAGTGCAGCGCGGACGGTGGGGGTCATGTGGGGTTGGTCAATTGGTCATCGCCCTTGGCCTCGTCGCCGATGATTTGGCGGTCGGTGATCGGGGTGTCGGTGATCTTGTAGTCGCGTGTGATCCCGGCGGTGAGCCTTGCCCAGTCTGAAGCCGCCGTGCGGTTCTGATGCGCCGCAAAGGCTGCGCGGTCGGTGAAAAGTTCCGATACCTGCCACAGGAGGGGATCGTCGGTTGGGGTCACGTCGAAGCGCAAACACCCCGGCTCGGCACGGGTGAGGCGCAGATGCGCGTCAAGCCCTGCGCGCACCCGGTCCGCCTCGGCCCGGGTGGCGCAGCGAAGGTGGCCTGTTAGGGCCACCCTCATGTTTATTCCCACTCGATGGTGCCCGGAGGTTTCGAGGTGATGTCATAGGTGACGCGGTTGATGCCCGGTACCTCGTTGATGATCCGCGTGGCGGTTTCACCAAGGAAGTCATGGGTGAAGGGGTAGTAGTCCGCCGTCATGCCATCCACAGAGGTCACCGCGCGCAGGGCGCAGGCGAAGTCGTAAGTACGGCCATCGCCCATCACGCCCACCGTGCGCACAGGCAGGATCGCCACAAAGGCTTGCCAGATATCGTCATAGAGACCGTGGCGGCGGATCTGATCGATATAGACCGCATCGGCCTCGCGCAGGATCGCCAGCTTCTCGCGGGTGATCTCACCGGGGCAGCGGATCGCAAGGCCCGGCCCGGGGAAGGGGTGGCGGCCAATGAACGAAGGCGGCAGCCCGAGTTCACGGCCCAGCTCGCGCACTTCGTCTTTGAACAACTCGCGCAGCGGCTCGACCAGTTTGAGGCCCATCTTTTCGGGCAGGCCGCCGACATTGTGGTGGCTCTTGATGGTGACCGAAGGGCCGCCGGAGAAGGAGACGCTTTCGATCACATCGGGATAGAGCGTGCCTTGGGCCAAGAAAGTCGCATCGCCCACGTCTTTTGCGTGTTTCTGGAACACATCGATAAAGAGCTTGCCGATGATCTTGCGCTTGGTCTCGGGGTCCGAGACACCGTCGAGCTCGCCCAAGAACAACTCTTGCTCGTCAGCGTGGATCAGCGGCATGTTGTAGTGGTCGCGGAACATGGTGACGACCTCTTCGGCCTCACCCTTGCGCAGCAGACCGTGGTCAACGAAGACGCAAGTCAACTGATCGCCAATGGCTTCGTGGATCAGAACGGCGGCGACCGAGGAGTCCACGCCACCGGAAAGGCCACAGACTACCTTTTGGTCGCCAACCTGCTCACGGATCGCGGCAATGGCTTCCTCACGGTAGGCGCTCATGGTCCAGTCGCCTTTGAACCCTGCCAGACGCACGAAGTTCTCATAAAGGCGCGGGCCGTTGGGCGTGTGGTGCACCTCGGGGTGGAACTGCACCGCGTAGAAGTGACGTTCAACATCCGCAGTAATGGCGAAAGGCGCGTTGGGGGAGGTGCCGTAGACCTCAAACCCCGGAGCGATCTTGCTGACGTGGTCGCCGTGGCTCATCCAGACCTGTTCGCGGTCGGTGGCAAACCAACCCTCCAGCAGATCAAGCTGTTGGCCTGTGGGGGTTACGAAAGCCCGTCCAAATTCGGCGGTGCCGTGACCACGCTCCACATGGCCGCCAAGGCAATGCATCATGACCTGTTGGCCATAGCAGATGCCCAAGATCGGCACGCCCAGTTCAAACACAGCCTGCGGCGGACGCGGTGCGCCTTCGGCAAACACAGAGGACGGGCCGCCCGACAGGATCACCGCCTTAGGCGCGAATTCCTTGAGGAAGGCTTCGTCCACCGTGTTGAACGGGTGGATTTCGCAAAAGACGTTCAGCTCCCGCAGGCGACGCGCGATAAGCTGCGTGACCTGGCTGCCGAAGTCGATGATGAGGAGGCGGTCATGGGTGATATCTGTCATGGGGGTGTGATTAGGCCCGAGAGGCCGCTGTGGCAAGTCTCAAGCGGGCTGAAGACAGGCACCTGCGGCGTTTAATCCGCGGAGGAGGCGCGCGGGCGGCACGCGATGTCGCTTTTTGCCGCTAGGGGACGTTATCCGCGCGAAGGGGCACTTGGGAATGGGGTAGGCACAGGCCAAGAGTTGCGGGAAGGATAGAGCAATGGCGGAATCAGCACGACGGGCACGCGGCGGCGGAGGTGCGGCACGGCGCGCGGCACGCACAGCGGTCTCCTTTGAGACAGCCCGCTATATCGAGCGGAACATCCCGAACTTCGAAGTGCTGACCGAAGAAGCGTTGCAGATCATCGAGCATAACGCCGACACGGTGCTGGAAGAGATCGGCGTGAACTTCCCCGACAACCCCGATGCGCTGGCACTGTGGCGTGACGCCGGTGCCGATGTGCAGGGGGAGCGGGTGCGCATCCCACGGGGGCTGGCCCGCAAGCTGTGCTCTACGGCACCGTCAACGATTACCCAAGTGGCGCGCAACCGGGAGCGTGATGTTGTCATAGGGGGCAAGAGCCTCGTCCTAGCTCCGGTCTATGGCCCGCCTTTTGTGCGCGATGCCGCCGGGGGACGCCGTTATGCTACGATGGCGGACTTCGAGAAATTCGTGAAGCTGGGCTATATGTCCAAATGGCTGCATCACTCGGGGGGGACGGTATGCGAGCCGACCGACATCCCTGTGAACAAGCGCCACCTTGATATGCTGCACGCGCATATGACGCTCAGCGACAAACCCTTCATGGGGTCGGTGACCGAGCCGTCGCGCGCGCAGGACAGTGTGGATATGTGCGGCATCCTTTTCGGTAAGGACTTCGTACAGGAAAACACGGTGATGACCTCGCTCATCAACATCAACTCGCCGATGACGTTCGATGATGTGATGATGGGGGCGCTCAAAGTCTATGCCGAGAACAATCAGGCCTGCATCATTTCGCCGTTTATCGTTGGGGGGGCGATGGCGCCGGTAAGTGTGGCCGGGACACTGACGCAGGTCTTGGCCGAGACACTGGCCGGCATTGCCTATAGCCAGCTTGTCCGCCCCGGTGCGCCTGTCATCATGGGCGCTTTCGTGACCTCCATTGACATGAACAGTGGTGCACCAACCTTTGGCACGCCGGAAGCTGCGCATATCACCTATGGCGCTGGGCAACTGGCCCGCAGACTGAACCTGCCTTACCGGAGCGCCGGGTCTTTCAACGGCTCGAAACTGCCCGATGCGCAGGCGGCCTATGAGACCTCCAACAGTCTGAACATGGGGCTTCTTTCCGGGGTGAACTTCATGCTGCACGCCTGTGGCTGGCTGGAAGGGGGGCTTGTGTCTTCTTTCGAGAAATTCGTCATGGATGCCGACCAACTGGGCACCCTGCATCACCTCGCCCGCGGGGTAGAGATGGACGAGAACGCGCAGGCCATGGACGCAATCCGCGAAGTCGGGCCGGGGGGGCATTACCTTGGCTGCGCCCATACACAGAACAACTTCCGCGAGGCGTTTTGGAAATCCGACCTGCTGGATTACAAACCCTTCGAGACATGGTCGGATGAGGGCGCGCGCGATACGCAGACCCTTGCCACTGCGCGGGTCGAAAAGATGCTTGCCGATTATCAGCAACCCGCGCTTGACCCGGCCATTCGCGAGGCGCTTGATGCCTTTGTCGCGACCCGCAAGGCAGCGGAGCCGGATAGCTTTACCTAGAATAGGACTGCAGGGGGCGATCCCCAGCCGCGGCCTTACGCGCTGGGGGTCTGCGCGGCTCTCAAAAAACGCGCTTCGCCGACCATGGCGATCAGCACATCCACATGCCGGATCAGGCTATAGCTTGCATCTGCCGTCTTGCGCTGGGTGTCCAACTCGGCCTCGATCTCGATCAGTTTGATCAGCGCCGTGCCGTGGCGCGGCAGTATGCCAAAGCCCAATATGCGCGGCAGATGGGTGCCGCGCCGGTAATCCTCGGCTCCGATACGGGCGGCGCGCATCAACAGGCGCGGGCGGTGAAGTTTTTGCAGCATGGTCAGTAGATCTTGCATCACAACTCTCCGGTGAACGGGGGGGTGAATCACCCCGGATCATCGAAGCATGGCACAACCTTTCCGGGTGTTGCGCGTCATGGCTTCGCGGCGAACGGCGCATACCGGTGCTGTTTACCTTTTGGAAACAATCATTGCCAAATGCGACGATTTTAACCAACGGGTAACCAAAACATCCATAGGTTGTGAATAACTCTGGGGATAACTCTCCGGCTTGGGGACCCGCCAAAATGGAAGTGGCAGTCAATTGAAGGCGCATCACCAAATCCAACAGACCGTCCTGCCGGGATGGGTGCCGCACGGAGCCCTGCATTACCTCGCACATACGGAGACCGGCGCACCGATCCGGGCTTTGGCACGCCAAGCTGGCTGCCATGCCTCGACCATCATGCGCCAAATCCGCCGTATCGAGACAAGGCGCGACGATCCGCTGGTGGATGCCGCCCTGCGCAGGCTCGGGGCGGTGCGGCGCGCTTTGGATTGTACTGCTGGCCCCCCAGCAGGAAAGGCAGCGACAATGACCAAACCCGCCACCCCCCTTCTTGACGAAGACACTTTCGCCGCCGAGGCGCTGCGCGTCCTTCGGCGCCTGCATGAGACGGGCGCGATCCTCGCCGTGGCCGAGGGCATGGAGAAGGCCATTGTCCTGCGCGAGACGGACACCGGCCCCGGCGCACGCACCGCTGTGGTGGACAGCGCCGTGGCGCAGGCGATGGCCCTGAAAGATTGGATCGCCCCCGGCAGCGCAGGCAGGGTAACGCGCTACCGCATCACCAGCGCAGGGCGGGCTGCGCTGCGGCGGATGGTAGAAGACCAAGGCGCGGGCGCACATGGCTTTGCCGAAGATCAGACCGCGTTTCTGGGCATGGCCAGCGACCCCGAGGCGGAAGAGGGCGCAGATGCCGATGCAGCCCCGCGCCGAGGCCGCTACTGCCTGTCGGAAAGCCCGCTCTCTGCGCTTGCTCGGCGGCGCGACAAATCCGGTGCGCCCTTTCTGAACGAGGGGCTGGTCCATGCCGGTGAAAGGCTGCGTGAGGATTTCGAACTGGCCCAGATGGGCGGTGAGGTGACCCAAAATTGGGATCATTTCCTGACGCCGGGCGCAAAACCCAGCGGGCGGCGTGAGGGCTCGGGCAGCATGGCCGCGGCAGAGGCGCGCAAGCGGGTGGCAGGCGCTATGGCCGACCTCGGCCCCGGCCTGTCGGACGTGGTGCTGCGCTGTTGCTGCTATCTGGAAGGGCTAGAGACCACCGAAAAGCGGCTGGGATGGTCGGCGCGATCAGGCAAGATCGTGCTGCGGATCGCGCTGATGCGGCTCAAACGACACTACGACGAAACCGTAGGCCCGGGCGGCCCGATGATCGGATAAAGAAGGGGCGGCAGGGTGATGATCCTGCCGCCCCGGTTGTTTTAGTCTGCGACCTTCGTCGGCGTCTCATCTGTCACCGAAATTGCCACTTCGTCTTTCTCACAAGCGTTACGCACACCGGCGGCATAGTCGGGGTGCACTTTCTCAAGCACTGCATACCAGCGTTCTTTTACCTGCTGCGAGCAAGGCGCCATGGCACCGGCCATGTTCTCATGCAGACGGTCGCGCTGCGCCTGATCGAACACCTCGGTATAAAGCTTGCGCGGCTGGACGTAATCGGCATCCGTCTCCTCTTGAACATAGCGATCCGCATCGCCCGAGATGCGCAGCGGAGGCTCTTGCACCGACGGGTCGGGGCGGGCCGATTCCTCATATTGGTTCGGCTCGTAATAGGCATCCGGGTGGCCGGTCTGCTGCGGGAAGAACCGCATGGAGCCGTCCTTGTGGTAGTGGTGCATCGGCGCGGCCTTGGGCGCGTTAGCGGGCAGCGCCTCGTAATGCGTGCCAAGACGGTAGCGGTGCGCGTCCGCATAGGAAAAGACCCGCGCTTGCAACATCTTATCGGGTGAAAACCCAATCCCCGGCACCTTGTTCGAGGGCGAATAGGCGGCGTTCTCGATGCTTTGGAAGTAGTTGTCGGGGTTGCGGTTGAACTCCAGCATGCCGACCGGGATCAGCGGGTAATCCGCATGCGGCCAAACCTTGGTCAGGTCGAAGGGGTTGAAGCCACAGGTCTCGGCCTCTGCCTCGGGCATGACTTGGATATTCAGCTCCCACTTCGGGTAGTCGCCGCCTTCGATTGCGTTGAAGAGATCCTCTTGGAAGTTCTCGCGGGTCGAGCCGATCAGCTTCTCCGCGTCTTCATTGGTGCGGTTGCGGATTTCCTGCTGGCAGCGGAAGTGGAACTTCACCCAGTGACGCTCGCCCTTGGCATTCCACATCGAATAGGTGTGGCTGCCGTAGCCGTGCATGTGCATCGGGTTCACCGGAATGCCGCGGTCGGACATCAGGATGGTGACCTGATGCACGCATTCGGGCTGAGCAGCCCAGAAGTCGAACATCGCCTCGGGCGAGCGCAGGTTAGTGCGCGGGTGGCGTTTCTGGGTGCGGATGAAGTCCGGGAATTTATAGGCATCGCGGACAAAGAAGATCGGGGTGTTGTTGCCCACAACGTCCCAGTTGCCTTCCTCGGTGTAGAACTTCACAGAGAATCCGCGCACGTCACGCTCACTGTCGGCGGCACCCAATTCGCCTGCCACGGTGGACCAGCGCGAGAGGATTTCGCAGGTCTTGCCCACTTCGGAGAAGATCGCCGCACAGCTGTATTCGCTGATGTCATGGGTCACGGTAAAGGTGCCTTCGGCGCCCCAGCCCTTGGCATGAACGGCCCGCTCGGGGATGCGCTCGCGGTTCTGATGGGCCAGTTTTTCGATCAATTGGTAATCGTCCAGCAAGACCGGGCCACGGCTTCCGGCGGTTTTGCTGGTTTCATTCGTCGGCATCGGCGCGCCGGCGGTGGTGGTGAGACGCTTGCTCATCTTGGGTTCCCCTCGGTTATTGTCTGAGGGGAAGATGATCCATTTCGCCCATAATTTCCAATTGCAGTTTTGTAAAATTGCGATAGGTAAAAGTTATGAACTTCACCCTAAAGCAACTTGAATATTTCCGCGCGCTGGCGACCTTGGGCAACTTCGGGCGGGCGGCGGAGGCCAGCAATATCTCTCAGCCTGCGCTTTCCGTGCAGATCCGCACCTTGGAGGAGTCGCTGGGGGGGCGGTTGATCGAACGGCAAAGCCGCGCCTCGGTCCTGACGCCCTTGGGCCGCGAGGTGCTGACCCGCGCCGAGGATATTTTGCGCCGCGCCAAACTGTTGGAAGCCACGGCGCGCGAACAGGTGGGGCTTGCAGGCACGTTGAACCTTGGGCTGATCCCGACGGTGGCGCCCTATCTTTTGCCCGGTGTGCTGGCCGCCCTGCGCGCGCAGGATATTTCCCTGCGGGTCGAGGTGCGCGAGGCGCAGACCGATCAGCTGTTGGCCGATCTGCGGGCCGGGGCGCTGGACGCGGCGGTGATGGCGGTGCCAACAGGCGAAACCGGTCTGGCCGAAATGCCCCTGTTCGAAGATCGCTTTTTGCTGGCGGGCTCTGCCGAGCGGATGGCGGGGGCGGCGGTTCTCCGTCCGACCGATCTGGCCCGCACGCCGTTGATGCTGCTGGAAGACGGTCACTGCCTGACCGATCAAGCGCTAGAGGTTTGTCAGCGGGACCGGACGCAGGCGGGCATCCACACGGGCGCTTCGTCCCTCGCGACCCTATCGCGGCTGGTGGAGGCGGGGTTTGGCATGACCTTGATGCCCGAAATCGCCGCCAAGACTGAGCTTGATGCCGCGCCGGGCCTACGCCTGCACCGTTTCGGCGCGCCGGAGCCTGCGCGGCAAATAGGGCTCGTGCGCCGGGCAGGCACGCCGGGCAGCGGTTGGGCGGCGCAATTAGCTGAGACGCTAAAGGATGTGGGGGAAGGGCTGACCGGGCAGCTGCGCGCGAAATACTAGGCGCGGGCGGGGCAGCGGGGTCTAAGGGACCGGGCCAAATGGCCCGATCCGGTCACTCAAAAGGCGCTTAGGCCGCTTCGGTCTGTTTCTGGTTTTCGAGGTATTCCAGCAAGTTCTCAGGGCTCGACACGCCGTAAGGGTCATCACCGTGGTTGTCGCTGATGCCAGGCTCTTCGAACCATGCTTCGATCTGACCGTCGTTGACGATCGCGGCATAGCGCCAGCTACGTGCACCGAAGCCGAGGTTGTCTTTGGCGACCAACATGCCCATGCGGCGGGTGAACTCGCCGGACCCATCAGGGATCACGTCGATATTCTGGACGCCCTGCATCTCTTTCCATTTGTTCATGACAAAGCTGTCGTTGACCGACAGGCAATAGATCGCGTCGATGTCATGCTCTTGGAACGCGGCGAAGTTGTTCTCAAAACCGGGTAGCTGGTAGGTGCTGCATGTCGGCGTGAAGGCACCGGGGAGCGAGAACAGGACAACGCGCTTGCCTTTGAAGAAGTCTTCGCTGGTTTTGTCTTCCCAACGGAAGGGGTTGGAGCCTTCGATGCTTTCGTCGCGCACGCGCGTTTTGAAGGTGACGTTGGGAACTTGAATACCGGGTTTCATCGCGTCTCTCTTTCTCGGATTGGAATCTTTGTCGGTTGGTAGCCCATATAGGCAGCCTGAGCAACTCTCGCAATGCTGCAACTGCATTGTAATTTTCCGGTTATAAAACAAAGCACTAAATCATTGGCAAGGGGTGATGCCGCTGGTGCATGGCAGCCTTGTCTTGGGGGCGCATGCTGTAGGTGGTCATCGGGTTAAGGACTGTGATAAACAGGGTGCGACACAATGATCAGAGGCCCCCGATGCGCGATCTGAAGATACCCGAACAGCGCCACCCCGAAAAGGCGCGCAAGCCCGACAACGCCCAGCCAAAAAAACCGAGCTGGATCAGGGTCAAAGCGCCCGGCGGCAAGGGCTATGCCGAGACGGCGCGCATCATGCGTGATAACAAGCTGACCACGGTCTGCGAAGAGGCGGGCTGCCCCAATGTCGGCGAATGCTGGTCTCAGGGTCATGCCACGATGATGATCATGGGTGAGGTTTGTACACGCGCCTGTACCTTCTGCAACATCGCGACCGGCAAGCCGCCTGAGGATTTGGATGTGTTCGAGCCGGGCCGCGTGGCCGATGCGGTTGCCAAACTGGGGTTGAACCACGTCGTCATCACTTCGGTCGACCGCGACGATATCAAAGATGGCGGAGCCGAGCATTTTGCCCAAACCATCCGCGCCGTGCGCCACCGGAGCCCCGACACGACGATCGAAATTCTAACACCGGATTTCATCCGTTGCGGTCCCGAAGCCCTTGAAAAGGTTGTCGAAGCGCGACCGGATGTGTTTAACCACAACCTCGAAACCGTACCGGGCCTCTACCCCGAAGTGCGCCCCGGCGCGCGTTACTTCCATTCTTTGCGCCTGCTTCAGCGGGTGAAGGAGTTGGACCCGTCGATGTTCACCAAATCGGGCATCATGGTGGGCTTGGGCGAAGACCGCCAAGCGGTCATTCAGGTGATGGAAGACATGCGCGCCGCCGACATCGACTTTTTGACCATCGGCCAATACCTGCAGCCGACGCCGAAACACCACGCGCTGGACCGTTTTGTCACGCCGGAGGAATTCACCTCCTACGAAAAAGCGGCCTACGGCAAGGGCTTCCTCATGGTCTCGGCCACGCCCCTGACCCGGTCGAGCTACCACGCAGGCGACGATTTCGCGCGTCTGCGCGAGGCGCGGAACCGCAAACTGGGTATCGCCTGATCGAAAAAGAAGTGCCCGGCGTTACCCGCCGGGCAGGGCCTTAAGGTAGGCAGCAATCGCTTCGCGGTCGCTCTCGGGAAGTTGGGCAAGGTTGCTGACCACCTCGGCCATCTCTCCGCCTGCGCTGTCGTATTCCGGCGTGAATCCGGAGGTGAAATATTCCACCAGATCGGCCTTGGACCAATCAAGATGTGCGGGCGTGATGCCGGGGATGCGCCCCTTGCCAGAAGGGTTCGGCGCGCCGGTTAGCCAAGCGTCCTGCTCCAGCCCGCCCAAGGCATTGCGTGGCGTGTGGCATTCGCCGCAATGGGCCAGCCCTTCGACAAGGTAGCGCCCGCGCTCCACCTGTGCGTCTGACGCATCGGCCAGCACGAAATCTTCGTTAAAGAACATAACCTTCCACGCGCCGAGCCCCCGACGGATGTTGAAGGGAAAACCCACCTCATGCGGCAGGCTCGGGATAGCTGCGGCGGGTAGGGTTTGCATATAGGCAAACAAGTTCACCACGTCCTGCGGGGCGAGATGCTGGTAGGCGGTATAGGGAAAGACGGGGTAGTAATGCTGGCCTTCGGGCGAGACGCCGCGCGTCACGGCGCGGGCAAACTCTGGCAGGGTCCAATCGCCGATGCCCTGTTCTGCATCGGGCGAGATATTGGGCGCGTGGAAGGTGCCGAAATCGCTGGGGAAGGGCAGGCCACCGGCCAAAACCAGCATCTCCTCCCCCTCACTCTCAGGCGCGGCATGGCATGACACGCAGCCCCCGGCGGCAAAAACGAGCGCGCCCGCTTCCGGGTCAGGCGTCAGACCTGTGCCATAAGACTGCTCAAGCGGATCGGGCCGGGTTGCGACCCAGCCAAGGGCCGCGCCGAGAACGGCACAGCCCAGCAGTACAGGGACGATAGGGCGCAAGGATCAGTTCTTGGGGCCGCGGTAATCGTCGTGGCAGGCGCCACAAGCCTTGCCCACCGCACCCATGCCCGCTTTCAGGGCGTCAAGATCGGTGCCTGCGGCCTCGATCATATCCGCGCTGGCGGTCTCCAGCGCCATGAAGGCGTCGTTGAACCCTTCAGAATCGCTCCAGATTTCGGCCTTGGCGCGGGACCCTTCAACGGCGCCTTGCTCAGTGCCCTCAAGCCAAAGCGTGCCGGGCTCAAAGCCCGCGGCGGCATGAAGATTGGTGGCGGCGGCGGTTGCCATTTCGGCGTTGTATTCCGTCTCGCCTTTGGCCATCCCGCCCAGGATGCCGGTGTGATAGGCGATCAGTTGCATCTGCGCGTGGCGCGCGTTGACGGCGTCGCTGGCGGCTTTTTCACTATGGCTGGCGGCGAATCCTGCGGTCGCGATCATCGCGGCTCCGATGCCGATGGCGGTAATGCTTTTGGTCAAATGCATGGTCATCTCCCTTTTCTTGTCGCAGCGTAACATGAGCGCGGCTTGCAACAAAAAACAAAAACGTGATCAGCGGGATAACCTGCGCGCTTCGGCTTAGAACCGGCGGGGGATGCGCTCTGCCGTGGCCCAATCGGGCCAATAGCCCAGCCATTCGATCAACCCGATGGCCAAGGCCGCCGCGATGATTGCAAAGACCACGATCACCCGTTTGCCCGAGGGTGGATTGCGCGCCCATTGGGACATGCGCAGTAGCCACCGCGGGTCCATCACGTAAAGCGAACTTTCCCGATGAAAGGCAGGTTGCGGTTGCGTTGGGCAAAGTCGATGCCATAGCCCACGACGAATTCGTCCGGGATTTCAAAGCCAGTCCAGTCTGCTTTCAGGTCCACTTCGCGCCGGGTGGGTTTGTCGAGCAGGGCAATGGATTTCAGCCGCGCTGGTTCGCGCGAGCGCAGCAGGTTGGTGACATGGTGCAGGGTGTGGCCGGTGTCGACGATATCTTCGACGACCAGCACGTCGCGCCCTTCGATTGCCCCGCGCAAGTCCTTGAGAATGCGCACTTCCCGGCTGCTCTCCATGCCGTCGCCATAGCTGGAGGCTTCGAGGAAGTCGACCTCGATCGGCAGGTCCAATTCGCGAACCAGATCGGCGATGAACACAAAAGACCCGCGCAGCAAGCCGACCACGACCAATTTATCGGTGCCGTTGAATTCGTCATGGATCTCACGGCAGAGATCCTCGATCCGCGCCGCGATGGCCTTGGCCGAGATCATTTCGTCGATGACATAAGGCCCGTGTGCCATGGTTTTGCCCTTGAATCTGCGGGATTGAGACGTGAAATAGGGGGTAACCTGCAACGCAACGGAACGCAATGCCCACCCATTCAGAGACCCGCCAACTGCCCTATAGCGCGCAACAGATGTATGATCTTGTCGCCGATGTGGCCCGCTATCCCGAATTCCTGCCTTGGACCGCTGCTGCGCGCATTCGCAGTGACGAAGACCGGGGCGATCACCGGGTGATGGAAGCCGATCTTGTGATCTCTTTCAAAGTGTTTCGGGAGCGGTTCACCAGCCGCGTCGTGCTCTGGCCCGAGGCCAAGAAGATCGACACCGAATATCTGGATGGGCCGTTCAAGTATATGAAATCAAACTGGCATTTCGAGGATAACCTCGAAGGCTGTCAGGTGCATTTCTTTGTCGATTTTGAATTCAAGAACATGATCCTGCAAAAGGTCATCGGCGTGGTTTTCAACGAAGCGATGCAGCGTATCGTGCGCGCCTTTGAGAACCGAGCGAAAGAGCTTTACGGCCCCAAAGGCTAAAGCGCCGCAAAGCCTTGCAGTAAGAGACCGAGCGCGTGGTCGCGGGCGGCCAAGCGCACAGCATCGCGGCCCTGCGCGCCGAACTCCACCGTTTCGGTCTGAACCCCGGCTGACGTGGCAAGGCCAAAACAGACGCGGCCTTCGGGCTTATGTTCCGACCCGCCCGGGCCCGCGATGCCGGTGATCGACACGGCGATCTGCGCCTCTGACCGCTTTAATGCACCCGCGGCCATCTCTTTGGCCACCTCCTCGGACACCGCGCCCCACTGCGCCAATGTCTCCTCTGACACGCCCAACATCGCCATTTTCGCCGCATTGGAATAGGTGACAAAGCCGCGATCCAGCAGGGCCGAAGAGCCCGGCAGATCGGTCAGTGCCACGGCGAGCATCCCGCCTGTGCAACTCTCTGCACAGGCGACCATCGCCCCGGTTTCGCGCGCCTTTTCCAGCAGTTGCGCGGCAAGGCTCATTTACAGCACCCCGTGGTAAAGCGCGGCCAGCGCCATGACGCCGAGGGCTGCGAAAATCCCGGCAAAGATATCATCCAGCATCACGCCCCACGGCCCGCCCTGACGGTCGGCCCAGCCGATGATCAGCGGCTTGGTGATGTCAAAAAGCCGGAACAGCGCAAAGGCAGCGATCCAACCGGGCCACATGGCAAAGATCGGGATCTGCATCGACCACGCAGCGTAAGAGAGCGGCAAGAGCGCGATCCACTGGCCAACCAACTCGTCGACCACGACCTCTCCGGGGTCATGATCCGGCCCGCCCGCCGTGTAGCGCGCAGTGGCCCACCAGCCCAAAGGGATCGCCACGAGGATGCCGATCACCAGGAGGGGAAAGCCCCCCAACACATGCAGCAGCCACGCATAGGGCAGGGCGATGAGCGACCCCCAAGTGCCCGGCGCGGGGCGGATGTGGCCGACGCCCAGAAGCGTCGCAATCAGATGAGCAAGGGTCATGTTTTCACCAATGTTGCTGTGGCCATACAGGCAATGCCTTCGCCGCGCCCGGTAAAGCCGAGGCGCTCGCTTGTGGTCGCTTTGACCGACACGCGGTCCAATTCGATCCCCAGCATCTCAGCCATCGAGGCGCGCATCGGTTGCACATGGGGGCCGATCTTGGGGGTCTCGCAGATGAGGGTGCAGTCGACATGGGTCAGGGTGAACCCCATATCGCGGGCGAGCTGTGCCGCGTGACGCAGGAAGATATCGCTCCGCGCGCCTTTCCACTGCGGATCGCTCGGGGGGAAATGCTGGCCGATGTCGCCGCGCGCCAGCGCGCCATAGATGGCATCGGTCACCGTGTGCAGCGCCACATCGGCATCGGAATGGCCGACCAGCCCGTGGGTGTGGGGAATGTCGACGCCGCAGAGGGTCACGTGGTCTCCGGGGCCGAAGGCGTGCACGTCAAATCCGTTGCCGGTGCGAATGTCCATGCGGGTCTCCAATATGCGGGCGGCGCGGGCAAAATCCTCGGGCCGGGTGATTTTCAGGTTATCGGCGCTGCCTTGGGTGATAGCAACGGTCAGGCCCGCGGCGCGGGCGACTTCGACATCATCCGCCGCTTGGCCGTCATAGGCGGCATGGGCCGCGCGGATCGCGGCAAGGTCAAAGCCCTGCGGCGTCTGCGCGGCGAAAAGGGCGCTGCGGTCTTGCGTGCCGGTGACGCGCCCGTCTACGCCCTGCCAAAGGGCGTCGGTGACAGGCAATCCGGGGGCGGCGGCTTGGTGGTGATCGAGCGCTTCAACAACCCCAAGGATAATCTCAGCCGAGACGCAGGGCCGCGCGGCGTCATGGATCAACACCTTCTCCGCTTGCCGAATGGCCTCAAGCCCGCGTTGGACCGAGGCCGCACGCTCCGCCCCGCCGGTGGTGACGGTAACGCCTTGGGCCGCAAATGCCTCGGCTTGATCCATGTCGTCTTCGTGCAGCACCAGCACGATTTCGGTGATCTGGGGTAGGGTGCGAAACACGGCGAGGGTGTGATCGATCACACGCGCCCCCGCCAGCGCCTGCCATTGTTTTGGCTGCGGACCGCCCGCGCGGCTGCCGCGCCCTGCGGCGACGATCAAAGCTGCGATACTCATGCGGGCAATCTGGAAAACGTGGTGAACATGGCCCTGTCTAGGCAATGCGGCGGCGGGGTGCAATCTGGGGTGGCTGCCTAAAAAATAAGCATTTGCTTGGCGCATAGCTGCTTTTCAGGCTAGTTTCATTGAGGTCACCCCGTGGCAGAGCTACACAGCAAGGGACCGCACAAGGATTAAGCATGTGATCGCCGACCCCCTGACATTCGACCCGCCGGTATTCCTCGCCCCGATGGCGGGGATCACCGATCTGCCCTATCGCAGCCTCGTGGCGCGATTCGGGGCCGGATTGGTCGTGTCGGAGATGGTCGCCAGCCAAGAATTGCTCAGCCGCCGCCCCGGCACCCGAGAGAAGGCAGACCTGGGATTGGATGTCATCGGCACCTCCGTCCAGCTCGCGGGGCGCGAGGCCGGACCGATGGCCGAAGCCGCACGGATGGTCGAGGCGATGGGTGCGCGGATCATCGACATCAACATGGGCTGCCCGGCCAAGAAGGTGACGCAAGGGGCCTCTGGCTCGGCGCTGATGAAGACGCCGGACCACGCGCTGCGGCTGATTGAGGCGGTTGTGGGCGCGGTCAACGTGCCTGTGACACTCAAAACCCGGCTGGGCTGGGACGACAATATGCTCAACGCCGCGCCGATCGCCAAACGGGCCGAGGACGCGGGCGTGCAGATGATCACCATCCACGGGCGCACGCGCTGTCAGTTCTACAAGGGCCGCGCCGATTGGGCTGCGATCCGCGCGGTGAAAGAGACAGTGAATGTCCCCGTCATCGCCAATGGCGATATCACTGGCAGCGATGAGGCACGCCAAGCCCTGCGGCTGTCGGGCGCAGATGGTGTGATGGTCGGGCGCGGCGCGCAAGGCAGGCCTTGGCTGCTGGCGCAAATCGCGCATGACCTGCACGGACGCGCCAAACCGATGATCCCCAAAGGGGCCGCAATGGCCCAGATGGTGACCGAACATTACGACGAGATGCTGCGTTTTTACGGGGTCGATCTGGGGGCCAAAGTCGCCCGCAAGCATTTGGGCTGGTATATGGACCATTGCGCCACCCCCGCAGATCTGCGCCGCGCCCTGCTGACGGCGGGGGAGGTGAAAACCACCTTTGATCTGATCGCAGAGGCCATGCAGTACGACGCCGCAGCGGCTCAACCCCCGGTTGCGGCATGAGGGCCGAGATACCTGAGCGGCAGGTTTGGACCTCTTTGCCGGTGCCTGCCTTTATCGTCAGCGCCGACGACCGGGTCGCGGATTTGAACCCTTCCGCCGAAGGTTTCCTCAATGCCTCGGCCCGCGCCACGATTGGCCAGTCAATCTGGAAGTTGATCGCGGTGGACCACCCGCTTGAGGCCGCTTTTGCCCGTGCGCGGCTGCAGGGCACGCCGCTGTTCGTGAATGACGTGGATGTGGGCGCGATGCAGCGCGCGCCTTTGCAATGCGGCCTGCAGATTGCGCCGCTGGTGGGCGGGGCGGGGGAGATGGTTCTGATGATCACCCCGCGCGAATTGGCCGGGCGCATCACCCAAGATCACAGCGTAAAATCCGCCGCCAAATCCGCCATCGGCATGGCCGAGATGCTGGCCCATGAGATCAAGAACCCTTTGGCCGGGATCACCGGCGCGGCGCAGCTTTTATCGATGAACCTGTCCAGAAGTGATCTGGAACTGACCGATCTCATCGTTGCCGAAAGCCGGCGCATTGTGAAACTGCTGGAACAGGTCGAGCAATTTGGCAACCTCATGGCGCCCGAGCGCAAACCGGTGAACCTGCATGATGTGCTGGACCGCGCGCGGCGGTCGGCGCTGTTGGGCTTCGGCTCAAAGATGAAAATCACCGAGGATTACGACCCCTCTCTGCCGCCCGCGCTTGGGGACAAGGACCAGCTTTTGCAGGTCTTGCTGAACCTCATCCGCAACGCGGCTGAGGCGGCGGGCGCGGCGGGGGGCACCATCCGGCTGCGCAGTTTCTATGAACACGGGTTCCAGTTGCGCCGCGCCGATGGGGATGGCCAGCCGCTGCCCCTACAGATCGAGGTGATTGACGATGGCCCCGGCCTGCCGGATCATATCCGCGCCGATGTTTTCGATCCCTTCGTCTCGGGCCGGGAGAATGGCACCGGGCTGGGCCTCGCCTTGGTGAGTAAAATTATTTCAGACCACGGAGGCTGGATTTCAGTCAGTTCCGCCCCCGGTCGAACCGCATTCCGCATTTCGCTGCCGCGCGCAGGCGCCGCTGCCCTCAAGGAGAATTGACATGGATGGCACCATCCTCGTCGCCGATGACGACCGTACAATCCGCACCGTTCTGACCCAAGCGCTGACCCGCGCGGGCTGCAAGGTTCATGCCACTTCAAGCCTGACCACCCTGATGCGATGGGTCAGCGAGGGCAAGGGCGACGCGGTGATCTCTGACGTGGTCATGCCCGATGGCAACGGGTTGGAGATGCTCCCGAAAATCGCGCAGGACCGACCCGGCCTGCCGGTGATCGTGATCTCGGCGCAGAACACGATCATGACGGCGATCAAGGCGGCAGAGGCCGAAGCCTTTGACTATCTGCCCAAACCTTTCGACTTGCCGGATCTGATGAAACGCACCGCTCGTGCGTTGGAGCAGCGCACGACGCTCAGCCGCAAGGCCGCTGCCGACGACGGTGCCGAGATCGACGCCGAGCGTGACGATCTGCCGATGATTGGCCGGACCCCGGTGATGCAGGCGCTCTACCGCACCGTGGCACGGGTGATGAACACCGATCTGCCGGTGCTTATCTGGGGCGAAAGCGGCTCGGGCAAATCACTGATCGCGCGGGCCATTCACGACTTCTCAGACCGGCGCAGCCTGCCGTTCGTGACCGTGACGGATGCTGATCTTGCCGATATCGAAGGCCCCTCGCGGGTGTTGGCGCGGGTCGGCGGTGGCACCTTGATGATCGACGAAATCGCGGATTTCCCCCAAGATATTCAAGCCCGTCTGGTGCGGATGATGGATGCGCCGGGCGAAGACGCGCCGCGATTCATGGCCACCAGCCAAAGTGACTTGGATGCGGCGATGCAAGAAGGCAAGCTGCGCCGCGATCTCTATTACCGCCTGTCGGGGGCAACCCTCGAAGTGCCTGCGCTGCGGGACCGGGTAGAGGACATCCCGCTTTTGGCCGATCACTTCTTGGCCCGTGCCAACCCCGGGCCTGCGTCACCGCGCAAACTGTCGGACAAGGCCGCGCAAATCTTGCTGAAGTTTCCATGGCCGGGCAATGTGCGCCAATTGGAACATGCCATGCGGCAACTGGCACTGGCCAGCCAAGCGGCCGAGATCACGGCGAGCGAGGCCGAGCAGTTGCTGGGCGCACAAAGTGGTCCGGCACCGATGCAGACCGAGGCCGATACCGAACGGCTGGGTGCCTCGGTCGAGCGTCATTTGCAGCGTTATTTCGACCTGCACGGCACAATGCTGCCGCCTCCGGGTCTTTACGCGCGGATCCTGCGCGAAGTTGAACTGCCGATGATCGAAATCGCGCTTGCCGCGACGGCAGGGAACCAAGCTAAATGTGCCGCTTTGCTGGGAATTAACCGAAATACTTTGCGCAAGAAGATCACCGACCTCGATATTGAGGTGACACGGGGCCGCAAGATGATGTAAAAGAGCCACATAACAGTGGCCATCGGGGTACTCTCCCGTTCAGGACCACATAATATGGCGGTTGATGCAGCAATGCATCACAACATCGGTGAGGTATGCGGGTGGCAACCCGGTCACGCAGGTTCAAGCTCGAGCGGTTGGGGCGTCTCAGGCGAGTCAAGCGGCTGCGCAATTGGTCCACCTTTGGGCTGGTGGTGCTGGGGCCGGTTTTGGCGCTTGCGACCTATCTGGCACTCGGGCCTTTGGGGCAGGGGGCGGATACGCTCAACCTGCGGCTCATTCTGTTGTCCGATCTGGTCTATGTGCTGCTGGTGGCGGCGCTGGTTCTTATCCAAGTCGGGCGGCTAATCTCGGCGCGCCGCGCCAAATCGGCGGGCTCTCGGTTGCACCTGCGGTTGACGGGCGTCTTTGCCCTGATGGCGCTGATCCCGACCGTCACGGTGGCGATTTTTGCAGGGCTTACGGTGAACGTGGGGCTTGAGGGCTGGTTTTCTGACCGGGTCAGCGGCGTGGTCGGCTCATCGCTCGCGGCGGCCGAAGCCTATGAGGCCGAGCAGCGCGAGGCCCTGATATCGGACGCGCAGACCCTTGCCCGCAGCATCGACAGCGCCCGCGCGCAGGGCATCAACCTGAGCGACAGTGAGCTTTTGGGCGAGGGCCAGCGGCAAATTCAGCGCGGCCTGCGCGAGGCGTTTCTGATCGACAGCACCGCGCAGATCCGGGCGCGGGGGGATCGGTCCTATCTCTTTGATTTCGAAGCACCCACCGAGGTGCAGCTTGAGACCGCCAGTGACGAGGGCCTTTTAGTCATCGAGGACTGGCCCAACAATGAATTCCGCGCGCTGGTGCCGATGGACGCCTATGTCGATCGTTTTCTCTATGTATCCCGCGCGGTGGATGGTGAGATTCTGGCCCTGCTGGATGAGACCAAAGAAACGGTGCGCCTGTACCAACAGCTTGAATCCGAACGCGGGCGGCTGCTGTTCGAATTTGCCCTTGTCTATCTGGGCTTTGCGGTGATCCTCATTCTGGCCGCCGTTTGGCTGGGCCTGTGGTTTGCCGAACGGCTTTCCGGCCCGGTTGGGCGCTTAACCGGCGCCGCGCAACAGGTGGGTGCGGGTGATCTGAACGTGCAGGTCCGCGAAGAAGAGGGCGATGACGAAATCGCCATGCTGGGGCGTTACTTCAACCAGATGACCCGGCAGCTGAAGGGCCAGCGCGAGACGCTGTTGGAGAACACTGACCAGATCGAACGCCGCCGCCGCCTGTTCGATTCGGTGCTAAGCTCAGTGACCTCGGGCGTTGTGGGACTTGACCCCGAGGGGCGCGTGACCTTCGTGAACCGCTCTGCCATGCGGCTGCTGGATTGGTCGGAAGATCAGCAAAGCCTGCCGCTGACCCTTGCCGTGCCGGAGTTCGGCCCGCTGTTCGAGACGGTGAAGGCCGCGTCGGAGGAAGTGGCGCAGGCGGAGATCAAAGTCTCGCGCCAAGGGGCGATGGAGAACCTCTTGGTGCGCATGGCGACCCGGCGGTCCAAGGATGGCGATCTTGAGGGCTATGTGGTGGCCTTTGACGATGTGACCGATCTTGTCAGCGCGCAGCGCATGGCCGCTTGGGGCGACGTGGCGCGCCGGATTGCCCATGAGATCAAGAACCCGCTGACGCCCATCCAACTGAGCGCGGAGCGCATCCGCCGCAAGTTCGGCCCCAAGATGGCCGAGGGCGATGACGATGCGCTGGAGCAGATGACCGGGGTGATCATTCGCCAAACCGGCGACCTACGGCGCATCGTCGACGAATTCTCGAAATTCGCGCGGATGCCAGAGCCGGAAACCAGCCGTCAGGACATCCGGCAATTGCTGCGCGATGCCGTGTTGCTTCAGCAGAGCAGGCAGGAAGAGGTGGCGATCAAGCTCGACCTTCCCGCAGAGCCGGTCATGGCCAATATCGACGGCACGATGATCTCGCAGGCGCTGACCAACCTGATCAAGAACGCGGGCGAAGCTATTGAAAGCCTAAAGAAAGAAGGCACGCCCGGGGGGCATGAGCCGCAAATTCGCGTGGTCCTGACGCCCGAGAACAGGCTTTTGCGGCTGACCATTGCCGACAATGGCATCGGCCTGCCCGAAGACCGCGCGCGGCTGTTCGAGCCCTATGTGACCACGCGCAGCGAGGGCACCGGACTGGGCCTGCCTATCGTCAAAAAGATTATCGAGGAACATGGCGGCAGCCTGACGCTCGAAACCGCGCCCGCATTCGACGGGCAAGACCATCACGGTGCCATGGCAGTCATTTCACTGCCTTTGGCCATCGACGCAACGACAGACCAAGGGGATAAGGCAGATGAGTGACATTCTGATTGTAGACGACGAACGCGACATCCGTGAGTTGATCTCGGACATCCTTGAGGATGAAGGCTTTGCCACGCGCTTGGCCAGCAATTCTGATGAGACGATGGCCGAGATCAACACCGAGGCGCCCGCGCTGATCATCCTCGACATCTGGTTGAAAGACAGCCGGATGGACGGGATCGATATTCTAAAGACCGTCAAACGGGACAATCCCGATGTGCCGGTGGTGATTATCTCGGGCCACGGCAATATCGAGATTGCCGTGGCGGCGATCAAGCAAGGGGCTTACGATTTCATCGAAAAGCCCTTTAACATCGATCAATTGCTGGTGGTGATCCGCCGCGCAATGGAAACCTCGCGCCTGCGCCGGGAAAACCAGAACCTCAAGCGCCGCGATGTGGCGACTTCGGAGATGATTGGCACCTCCGCACCCTATCGCGCCTTGCTGGGCCAGCTTGACAAGGTGACCAAATCCAATGGCCGCGTGATGCTGACTGGCCCCGCGGGGTCGGGCAAAGAAGTGGCGGCGCGCTATATTCATGCCCATTCCGCCCGCGCCTCGGCGCCCTTTGTCACCGTCAACTGCGCCGGGGTGGCGCCTGATCGGATGGAAGAGGTGCTCTTTGGCCGGGAGACGCCGGACCGCGGGGTCGAGCCGGGGCTGCTGGAGCAGGCCCACGGCGGGGTGATCTACTTTGATGAGGTCGCGGACATGCCGCTTGGCACCCAGTCCAAAATCCTGCGGGTGCTGGTGGACCAACAGTTCACCCGCGTGGGCGGGACCGACAAGGTGCGCGTCGATCTGCGGGTGATCTCTTCGACGAACCGCGATCTGGATCAGGCGATCAAGGCAGATACCTTCCGGCAGGAACTCTATCACCGTCTGAACGTCGTGCCGATTGCCGTGCCATCCTTGGAAGAGCGGCGCGAGGATATTCCGCTGCTGGCCGAACATTTCATCGCCGAGTTCAACACCTCCCAAGGTCTGCCGCAGCGTGCGTTGACCGAAGATGCCGTTGCTCTGATGCAGACGATGGTTTGGCCCGGCAATGTGCGTCAGCTCAAGAACCTTGTTGAACGGGTGCTGATCCTCGGCGATGGCACCGGCCCGATTGAGGCCCGTGAACTGCCCGGCGAAGAGGAAAACGGCGGCGATGAGGGGCGCGTGGTGCTGTCCGGTGCACTGGCAACGCTGCCGCTGCGCGAAGCGCGCGAGGCCTTTGAGCGGGAATACCTGCTGACTCAGATCAACCGTTTTGGCGGCAACATCAGCCGCACCGCGAATTTCGTCGGCATGGAACGCAGCGCCTTGCACCGCAAGTTGAAATCGCTTGGCGTTGTGACCTCGGCCAAGGCAGGTGTGCGCGTGGCCCATGTGGACGAGGAAGTGGAGGCGACGGGCTAAGCCGCAAGGCTCAGGCGCGAGGGGTGGCACCCCTCGCGATCCCAGTTAGCCGCGCGTAACGATCTGGAAAGACCCGTTCTTGTTGCGGATCACGCAGGAATTGGAGTTCAGGGCCGGCAGCGTCGTAGTTGCGCGCGGTGGTGCGGCGCGGGCGATATTGTTCGGGCAAGCGGGGATCGACACAGGGGCAAAGCCTTGATCGGCCATACATTGCCCCTCAACCCGGTTGCGCAGATCCTCGTTAGGATCAAATGTCACCAGTTCACCGGGGACATAAAAGCCGCCCGTAACCCTGCATTTATTGTCGGCATTACAGTGGCGCCGCTCGGGCACATAGCGCGGTGGTTCGCGGCGGACTTGGGTGGAGATCGGCACATCGCGCAGTGCCTTAACTTCGCAGGCGGTGGTCGCGCGGTTGACCTGCGCAACACTCGCGCCCGGTTTGTAATAGGTATTCAGCGGCGCGCAGGCGGCAGCCCCCAAGGCGATAAGCGTTAGGGCAAAGGCGGCGCGAGAGGGGCGAAGCGATATCGGTTTCATAGCGCCATCATGCCGCTGTTGCGGGGGAAAGACAATTGATTTGACCCTTGCCAACCCATCTGTCATGCCCTCTAACCGACCCAAGACAACCCTCACACGATCTTTGCTCAGGGTAAGGAAGCCTTCATGAAAATCATCATTTGCGGCGCAGGGCAGGTGGGTTGGCAGATTGCCCGTCACCTCAGCGGAGAGCGCAACGATGTGACCGTGGTCGATAGCAATGCCGAATTGATCCGCCGCGCCACCGATACGCTGGATGTGCAAGGCATCGCCGGATTCGCCAGCTACCCTGATGTGCTGGACCGTGCGGGCGCGCGGGACGCCGAGATGATCATCGCCGCGACCCACTCGGACGAGGTCAATATGGTGACCTGTCAGGTGGCGCATTCGGTCTTTGGCATCAACCGCAAGATCGCCCGCCTGCGCAGCCAGTCCTATCTCGACGCGATTTATTCTGACCTCTACCGCCGCGATCACATGCCGATCGACGTGGTGATCTCTCCTGAGAAAGAGGTCGCCACCGCAGCGCTCCAGCGCCTCAGTGCGCCAGCGGCTTTCGACACCGAGATTTTCATGGACGGGCAGGCGCAGCTTCTCGGGATTTCCATCGATAGCGATTGCCCTGTGGTGAACACGCCGCTGCGGCAGTTGACTGATCTCTTCTCAACCCTGCGCGCCGTGGTCGTGGGCGTGCGCCGCGATGGCACACTTTTCGCGCCCGAGGCGAAGGATCAGCTGTTCGTCGGCGATGACTGCTATGTCTTTTCGCATCACGACGACATCGCCCGCACGATGGAGATTTTCGGCAAGCAGACCACCAAGCAAGAGCGTGTCGTGCTGGTGGGCGGCGGCAATGTCGGCCTGACCGTGGCGCAGCACCTTGAGGCCGGACCGCTGCGCGTGCGCACCAAGATGATCGAGAAAAACCGCAAATGCGCCGAACGTGCCGCCGAAGGGCTTGAGCGGACGATCGTGTTGAATGGCGACGGGCTTGATGCCGCGCTGCTGGCCGAGGCGGGCATCAGCCGCGCCGATGCGATGCTGGCGGTGACCGATGACGACAAGACCAACATGCTGTCATGCGTGCGTGCCAAGGCCGAGGGCTGCCCCTATGTCATTGCGCTGATCAACGACCCGACGCTGGTGCCGCTGATGACACACCTCGGCATCGACGCCTATATCAATCCGCGTGCCACGACCGTGAGTTCGATCCTGCGCCACATCCGGCATGGCCGGGTGCGGGCGGTCTATTCCATCGGCGATGCCGAGGCCGAGGTGATCGAGGCCGAAGTGCTATCGACATCGCCCCTCGCGGGCAAAAAAGTGTCGGAAATTGACTTCCCCGAAGGCGTGTTGATCGGCATGCTGCGCAAAGAAGGCAAGGTGATCCGCCCCATGGGCAGCACAAGGATCGACGAAGGCGATGTTGTCGCCCTCTTCGCTCTGGCCGAGGATGTGCCGCGGGTTGAGCAGCTTTTGCAGGTCTCGATCGACTTTTTCTAAGCGCAGGAGCGCCTTTGTGACGCAAACGACCAGCATAGGGCCGACCGGCATCCGCCGGGAGATCGTGCAGCTGCCGCTGTTCTTGCAATTGTTCGGCGTCTCTGCCCTGTCGATGATCCTGCCGTCGATCCACGGGCTGGTGATGAATGACCATCTGGCCAGCCGTGCCTTTCTCTATGCTGGCCTGCTGGGGCTTGTGGCCTTCACGCTTATCGCCATCGCCCATGCCGGGCGCAAACCCTTGGACGGCGCGCTTGGGCCGCTGTTGTCGCTGCTGTCGGCCTTTGTGTTCTTGCCGGTCTTTTTCGCGGTGCCCTTCCTTGAGGCGCTGCCGACCACGCGGTTTATGAACGTCTATTTCGAAATGGTGAGCGCCCTGACCACCACCGGGGCCACGATGTTCAACCCCGAACGGTTGAGCGACACCCTGCATCTGTGGCGCGCGCAGGTCGGTTGGATGGGCGGGCTGCTCATGTGGGTCACGGCCTCGGCCATTCTGGCCCCGCTGCATTTGGGCGGCTTTGAGGTGACGGCGCAGGCCGAACCGGGACGGCCCGATGACCGTATCGGCGCCCGCATGGGCCGGATCACCCCGCGTCAACGGCTGCTGCGCACCACGCAGGCATTGTTGCCGATCTATTTCGGGCTGACGCTGCTGCTTTGGCTCTTGCTGGTCATCGGCGGAGAGACGGGCTTGGTGGCGCTCTGTCATGCCATGTCGGTGATGGCGACCTCGGGCATTTCGCCCATCGGCGGCGTGGCCGAAGCGCAGGTCGGCGTCACCGGCGAGGCGGTGATGATGCTGTTTATGCTCTTCGCCCTGTCGCGGCTGACCTTTTCCAAAGATACCGTGACCGCGACCCAAGGCGGGCTGATGACCGACCCAGAGTTCCGCATCGGTCTTTTGGTGGTGATCGGCGTGCCTTTGCTGCTCTTCGCACGCCACTGGATCGGCGCCTTTGAGGTTGAGGTCGAGGTTGACGGCACCCGCGCTTTGCACGCGCTTTGGGGCGGACTGTTTACCGTGCTGTCCTTCCTGTCGACGACCGGTTTCGTCTCTGAACATTGGGCCGAGGCGCAGAATTGGTCGGGGCTGCGCACGCCGGGGCTGGTGCTGATGGGACTTGCACTGATCGGCGGCGGGGTGGCCACCACGGCGGGCGGGGTCAAGCTTTTGCGGGTCTTCGCGCTCTATCAAAACGGGGTGCGGGAGATGGACAGACTGGTCTATCCCAATTCGGTCAGCGGCGCGGGGGCCGCCGGGCGTCGCTTGCAAAGCAACGGGGCCTTCATTGCCTGGATCTTCTTTATGCTCTTCGCGATGTCACTCGCCGGGGTGACCCTGCTGCTGACCCTGACTGGCGCGTCCTTTGATGCGGCGGTGGTCATGTCGGTGGCCACGCTCTCCACGACCGGGCCGCTGATCGAACATGCCGCGGACAAACCGATCCATTTGATCGAACTGGGCGTGGCCGCGAAAATCATCCTCAGCGGCGCAATGGTGCTGGGTCGGCTGGAAACCTTGGCGATTATTGCGCTGATGACCCCGAATTTGTGGCGCGCTTGACACGTTTAGCGCTAGAACCGCCCTAGTCCGCTGATATTGGGGCTGGAAACTCAAGCTTTCGCACTCCATACTTGAGGCAATGGGGGGGTCCGGTACGCGGACGCCAGCAAGAACAAAAGGCGAGACTACCATGGCGTCAGACAGACAGAACCTTCAGGATGCGTTCCTAAACCACGTTCGCAAGACCAAAGTACCGGTGACAATTTTCCTGATCAATGGCGTCAAATTGCAGGGTGTGATTACCTGGTTTGACAACTTCTGCGTTCTGCTGCGCCGCGACGGTCAATCGCAACTTGTCTACAAGCACGCGATTTCGACCATCATGCCAAGCCAGCCGATCAGCCTTTATGAGGGCGAAGACGCTTCTTGAGCCGTCCAGCATTTCAGATCGACAACAGCGATGGGCCCCGCGTAACGCGCGCTTGGGTGCTGCATCCTGATATCAAGACCGACAACGACCGGCGCGCGCCTGAGCCCGCGCTGGCCGAAGCTGTCGCCTTGGCCGAAGCGCTGCCAGAGTTGCAGGTCGTGGGCTCCGAAGTGGTGCCGTTGCGCACCGTCCATGCCGGTATGCTTTTCGGCAAGGGCAAGATCGACGAGCTTGAGCAGCGCATGAAGGCGGCGGAGGTTGACCTTGTGCTGGTCGATGGCCCCGTGACGCCCGTGCAGCAGCGCAACCTTGAGAAGGCTTGGGGCGTGAAACTGCTCGACCGCACCGGGCTGATTCTTGAGATTTTCAGCGACCGTGCGGCGACCCGCGAAGGGGTGCTGCAGGTCGAGATGGCCGCGCTGAACTATCAGCGCACGCGGCTTGTGCGCGCGTGGACCCACCTTGAGCGGCAGCGCGGCGGTTTGGGCTTTGTTGGTGGTCCGGGTGAGACACAGATCGAGGCGGACCGCCGCGCCATCGACGACCAGTTGGTGCGCCTGCGCCGCCAGTTGGAAAAGGTCGTGAAAACCCGCGCCTTGCACCGCGCCGCCCGTGCCAAAGTGCCGTTCCCGATCGTCGCGCTTGTGGGCTATACCAACGCCGGAAAATCCACGCTTTTCAACCGCCTGACCGGGGCCGAGGTCATGGCCAAAGACATGCTCTTTGCCACGCTCGACCCGACCATGCGCAGCCTTGTTCTGCCCGACGGGCCAGAGATCATTCTCAGCGACACGGTGGGGTTCATCAGCGATCTGCCGACCGAACTCGTCGCCGCCTTCCGCGCCACGCTCGAAGAGGTGCTTGCCGCCGATATCATCTGTCACGTGCGCGATGTGTCCCATACCGAGACCGAAGAGCAGGCGCAGAACGTGCGCGATATTCTCGCCTCACTCGGCGTCCCAAAAGAGACCCGCAGTTTCGAGGTTTGGAACAAGCTGGACCTGCTGCCCGAAGACCGCGCCGACGCCATGCGTGCACGGGCGGCCCGCAACGACGACGTGCTGGCAATCTCGGCCATTACCGGCGAGGGGCTTGAGGCGTTTCAGGAAACCATCGCCGAAGCGCTGCAAGGCGCGGTGCGCGAGGCCGAATTGACCCTTGGCTTTGCCGAAGGCAAGAAACGCGCGTGGCTGTTTGCGCAGGATGTGGTCGAAGGTGAGCGTCAGACCGAAGACGGGTTTGAGATCACCGTGCGTTGGTCCGCGCGCCAAGAGGCTGAATTCCAGCAGATTTGAAAGCTACAACGCAGGCTGCGGCAATTTTTGCCCCGGCAAGCATCGAAATCGACCCGCTGCGTCGCATATGGTGAAACGACCTTTTGCGGAGCGCGCCACATGACCCTCGTCATCCTTTATATCTCAACCGCCGTGATCTTCCTCGGGCTGGACTACCTTGGACTGACCTATCTCATCAAACCCGTGTTTGAGCGTGATATCGGAGACTGGCTGCTGGATGAATTCCGCGTCGCCCCGGCGCTGATCTTTTACGCCTTCTTCGTGGCGGTGGTGCTGTGGTTCGTGTCTTGGCCTGCGATGACAGGGGATCATTCGCTGCTTTGGGTCTTTGGCAATGCGCTGCTGATCGGCGCGATGGGCTATGGCACCTATGAGTTCACCAATCTGGCGACGCTCAAGGATTGGACATGGGCCATGGTGGCGCGAGACTTCGCCTGGGGGTCGGTCCTGACCGGCACGGCGGCGACCGCAGGCGTGGCGATCACCCGCGCGCTGACCTAGCGGCCATTCTCGGTCGACCAGCGCCAAGCGCCGGGTTGCAGACCGGCCAGTTCCCAATCGCCCACGCTTTCGCGGATCAGCCGCAGCGTGGGCAAACCGACATGGGCCGTCATGCGCCGCACTTGCCGGTTGCGCCCCTCGCGGATGGTGATGCGCAGCCAAGCGTCCGGTACCGTCTTGCGAAAACGTACCGGCGGGTCGCGCGGCCAGAGGGTCTCGGGCGCGTCGATCTGGTCCACTTGGGCCGGTTTCGTAACGCCGTCTTTCAGGTCCACCCCCTTGCGCAGCGCCTCAAGGGCCGCGGCATCGGGCGTGCCTTCAACCTGCACGAGATAAGTCTTGGGCCGCTTGTACTTGGGATGCGCGATGCGGGCTTGCAGGGGGCCGTGGTCCGTCAGCACCAAAAGCCCTTCGCTGTCGCGATCAAGCCGCCCGGCGGGATAAAACCCCTTTTCATCGACATAGGCTGAGAGGGTTGGGCGGCTGCTGCCCTCGGTGCCCTTATCGGTGAATTGCGACAGCACGCCGTAGGGTTTGTTCAACAGGATCACGCGGGCGGTCATTGGGCAGGCTCCAATCGTGTCACGCCCACGGCGGCGGCGCGGGCCAGTTCGGCGTCGAGTGACATCGGGATGTATTCGCCCCGCCGCCAGAGCTGCGCCATGTCGTCATAATGCCGCGACAGGAAATGCCCCGATTGCCCGGTGGAGGTGACAAAGACCGAACTGTCGGGATCGGCAAAGTCATAGACCCCGCGGTAGCCTGCACCATGCACATTATAGAACGGGTCTTTGCCGGTGCCGCGGGTCAGCCCCCGTTGCAGGGTATTGTCCCCGCCAGAGGTCGACTGGCGGATGTTTACGAAGTAGCGCAGCAGCGGCACGTCGCCCAAGACGGGGTGATCATGGGTCGCCTGATGCGCATCGCCCCAGCGGAGGGATTCCAACTGTGTGCCCCAAGTCTCTTTGATCCAGAGCAGCGCGTCGTCCAGTGCCAGTCGCGCCATGTCATGGCAAGTCTCTACCGGCGCGGATTGGCGCACGTCGCACCATTTCGCAGCGCCTTGCACATCGCGGAAAGCGCGTTCGATAAAGAGCGGCTGAACGTGAGTGAATTCTTCGGCCAGTGGCCCCAGTTCATCCCGGATAAGACGGTCCTGCAGGGCGCGGATCCATGCGGCATAGATCAGCGGCTCGGGCAGGTGTTCGTTCATCTCACCCGACCAGCCTGCCAGCAGATCCAGTGCGCGCTGGCGCTGGCGTTCGGGTGTGCCATCGGGGGCAGCCTCTCCGGTGAACCAAAGCTCAGCTCCGATGAGCGGCAGGAGCGCGCGGGCCGTGGGGCTGACCGTATCAAGCTGCGCTTCGATGAAGCTGTCGCGGGTATGTACCTCGCGGTTCTGCATCAGCCGCTGCCAGCGTTGCACCCGCTGCGTGTCGCCCCAGACAAAGGAGACGTGGTTGGGGAAGGGGCGGTCGACCGTTTTGTTGTTGGTGTTGCCAAGGATGCCGCCCGCGGGGGCGATGAACTCAGGGTTGGCGGTATAGGGCAGCATTCCATCCCAGCGATTGGCGGCGATCCAGCCGGGGCTGGGCATGCGCCCTTCGCTTTGGTGATTGGCATCGCGGCGCGGCATGGCGCCGATGGTTTTCATGGCGATGGTGTCACGGTCCACCAGTGTGAGGTTCTGTGCCGGGGCCACATAGTCGGTCGCTGCATTGATCGCCTGCTGCACCGATTTCGCGCGCATCACCTTCATCGCGGCGGCAAGCGAGGTGTCTTTTTCGGTAAAGAGGGTCGAGGCGACAGAGGCCACATGCCCCGGCGGCGTGATGCTGCCAAGGTTGTAATGGCTGCCCGGCAGCACCGGGCCGTTGTCGGTCCAACGCAGGGTGACGGTGATCGGATCGGCATCGGCAATATTGATGATGGAGGAGCGTTTGCGGAATTTCTTGAACCCGTCGGGGGTGCGGTATTCCTCGGTATTGTCGGGGTTCAGCTCTTCGATATAGACGTCTTGGTCGTCCACATAGGCGGTGGTCAGCCCCCAGCCCAGATCGGCACTGCGGCCTGTCAGAACCACGGGCATGCCCGGGATGGTGCCACCGATCACGCCGCCGGTCTCAAGCTCCAGCCGGGCCAGATACCAGATCGCCGGGGCGGTGAACCCCAAGTGCGGATCATTGGCCAAAAGCGTGCCGCCCGCGGCAGAGCGCGTGGGCGCCGCGGCCCAAGCGTTTGAAGCCCCGGCGAAAGCCTGCCGTTTGAAAGGCGACAGCGGGTGACTGTCCATCGGAGCCGCTGCGGCGTGGCGCGTCGTCACCTCGGGAAAGAGGGCGGCATATTCAGGCAGGGCGGCGACCCCGCTGCCCGGCGCGTCGGGCAGGATATCGCGCAGGCGATCTTGGTCGCTTAACTCCAACGACACCCGTGCGCGCAGCACTTCGGCGTCCAGATGGCCCGACATTTGCAGGCCCATCAATTTGGTGATCGCCAGTGAATCCGCAGGCCGCCACGGGGCCATGGGCGCATTGAACAGCCACATCTCGGGCGCGCCACGGCCCAAGGCTTCGGTGTTGATCTGATCTAGGCGGGCGTTGATCCCGGCGGAATAGGCCTCAAGCGCCGCGTCGGTTTCGGGGTCAAGCTCACCAGCCGCTGCCACGGCAAGACGGTAAATATCATAGCGCCGCATCAGCTTGTCGGTGGTGACGGTGGCGGTGCCAAAGACCTCAGACAGGCGCCCCTGCGCGGTGCGCCGCAGGGTAATCAACTGCCACAGCCGGTCTTGGGCATGGGCGAAGCCAAGGCCATAAAATACGTCTTCGTCGGTTTCGCCAAAGATATGCGGCACATTGGCGTTGTCGCGCACGATCTCGACCGGGGCGGTGACGCCTTGAACCTGAACCGTATCATCATAGTCGGGCAGCGACCGCGCGGCGAACCAGTAGACTAGCAACAAAACCACGACGCTCAACGTGACGAGAAACACCGCCAATCGGATAAGCCAGCGAAACATCAATGCCATCGGGAGATCCTCAGCTGGCGCGCAGATTGACCGGAGCGCGCAGGGTGGTAGGTGTTGTGACAGGGAATAACGCAACTGAATGATAAGGAAAAGCACATGGCAAAGCTCGCGTTTTTGGGACTGGGGGTCATGGGGGCTCCGATGGCGGGGCATCTGCAAAAGGCCGGCCACGAAGTGACCGTCTATAACCGCACCGAAGCCAAGGCCGAAGACTGGGTGAAAACCTATGGCGGCGCCATGGCCAAGACCCCGCGCGCGGCGGCAAAGGATGCGGATTTCGTGATTGCCTGCGTGGGCAATGACGATGACCTGCGCTCGGTCTGTTTGGGAGAGGACGGGGCCTTTGGCGGCATGACGGCGGGGGCGATCTTTGTCGATCACACGACCGTTTCAGCGGCTGTCACGCGCGAACTTTATGCCGCTGCCGATGACGCGCAGGTAAGCTTTGTCGACGCGCCGATTTCGGGCGGTCAGGCAGGAGCGGAAAACGGCCAATTGTCGATCATGTGCGGCGGAGATGAGGGCGCCTTTGACCGGGCGCTGCCGATCATGGAGGTCTACTCCAAGATTTGCCGCCGCATCGGCGACAGTGGCGCAGGCCAGATGACCAAGATGTGCAACCAGATCGCCATCGCCGGGCTGGTGCAGGGCCTCTCTGAGGCGCTGCATTTCGCCGAAAAAGCCGGGCTTGATGGCCGCGCGGTGGTTGAGGTGATCAGCCAAGGTGCCGCCGGGTCATGGCAGATGGCGAACCGCTATGAGACCATGCTGGACGATGAGTTCAACCACGGTTTCGCAGTGGATTGGATGCGCAAGGATTTGGGTATCTGTCTGGACACAGCGGATGAGACAGGGGCGAGCCTGCCGGTCACGGCACTCGTCGATCAGTTCTATAAAGACGTGCAAAAGCAAGGCGGCGGGCGTTGGGATACGTCAAGCCTGATCAAACGCCTGCGCGCCATGGGCTAAGGCGTTTGCGCATGAAAAAGGGCAGCGCCGGGTGAAACTGGCGCTGCCCTTCAAAGACCATCGGTCGACCCTGCATTAGGGGATGATCCGCGTGTATTTCGTGCCTTCCAGCGTCGCGCCGATGCGCAGGCCCGCGCGCCCAAAGACCGCTGCCAGAACCGGAGCCATGACAGTGGTCGTGTCGGCGCTCACGCTGTCGCCCTTGTCGGAGATCACGTATTCCAGTCCGGCGCCAGCCGCCCAACCCGGCGAGCTGCGGAATTCGCGCAGCGCGGGCTCGGTCATGAAGAACAGCACATGCGCATATTGCTGCGCGCCAATCTGCAAGCCGCCCGAAGCTTTGGTCACCGAGTAGTAGTCCACCGTCACGTCGTTGACGCGCAACGCGCCGCGCCCGTAAGCGCCGCCAAAGCCAAGGCCCGCTTCGGTCACCAGCGGCATGACCAGCATGCCATTGGCTTTTTCGGCCAACTGCCGGGTGTTGGGATAGCCGCGGTACATTTCGGCCAGGGTCGCATCGACGCGCGCGTCGATCATGGCGCCGCCCCGTCCGCCAACGCCGTTGCCGCAAGCCGCGGTTGCGCCAAGCGCCGTAAGGGCACCCAAAGTCACAAAGCGCCGGTTATATGTCTGATTGCTCATCTTTTCTGCCTGTATGTTCAAGATCGATTGCCTGCTGCCGGTTTTCCCGACTTATGCGCGAGATTACGCATAATCACGCGCTTTGTCATGTCGGTTGGACCCTTTGCGCAGATTTACGCCCTCAGGTCACGCGCTTTTGGCCAAAAGCCGGGCAACATCGGGGGCAAAGTAGGTGAGCACCCCATCACAACCTGCGCGCTTAAAGGCCAAAAGGCTCTCCATCATCGCGCGTTCGCCGTCGATCCACCCTTGGTCCGCCGCGCCCCGGATCATGCTGTATTCTCCCGAGACCTGATAGGCGAAGGTCGGTGCGCCAAAGGCGTCTTTCACGCGGCGGCAGATATCAAGGTAAGGCATGCCGGGTTTGACCATGACCATATCCGCGCCTTCCGACAGGTCGCGCGCCACCAGCCGCAGGGCTTCGTCGCTGTTGGCGGGATCCATTTGATAGGTCTTCTTGTCGCCTGTGAGTGCCGAGGAGGCCCCCACCGCATCGCGGAACGGGCCGTAAAAGGCGCTGGCGTATTTGGCGGCATAGCTCAGAATCATCACGTCATGATGCCCGGCCTGCTCAAGGGCGTCGCGGATCGCGCCGATCCGGCCATCCATCATGTCCGACGGTCCGATGATATCCGCCCCCGCTTCGGCTTGGGCCAGCGCCATCTTGACCAGCGCCTCAACCGTGCGGTCATTCACGATGATGCCATCTTCGACAAAACCATCGTGGCCGTTGATGTTATAGGTGTCCAGCGCCACATCGGTCATCACCACCATCTGCGGCATGGCCTCTTTGATCGCCGCGATGGCGCGGTTGGTCGCGTTTTGCGGATCCCATGCGCGGGCGCAATCCTCGGTTCGGTCCTCGGGGCCGGTATAGGGAAAGACACAGACCGTACCGATGCCGAGATCGGCCGCCTCGCGCACCGCCGCGACCAGCGTGTCGACCGAGCGGCGCATGACGCCGGGCATGGAGGGGATCGGCTCTTCGACCCCGTCGCCTTCGCGCACAAAAACCGGCCAGATCAGATCACCCAATTGCAGGGCATTCTCGCGCACCAGCGCGCGAATACCGGCGTTGGCACGGGTGCGGCGCAGGCGCGTGGCGGGGAAGGGGGCGTGGACGGGTTGCATCAAAATTACCTCAGAATGGCTTGGCATGGGCTTGCCATGTATTTTTGAACGCCTCAACCCTATGAATTGTCGCGCCGGACCGCTAAGAGATGCGAACTTAAATTTCGGACGAGCACGCCTTGGACTGGTACCAGACCCTTTTCGAAATGATTGACATGCGCTCTTTCTCGAACCTTTGGTTCTGGATCGCGCTGGCTGTGATGTGGTCGACCGCAAGCCATTGGGTGCTGGGCGTGCCCTTTGACATGGTGCTGCGTGCCCGACGTTATGGGGGCGAGGCGCAGGCCGATCTCGAAGACATCGTGCGGATCAACGTGAACCGGCTGCTCTATATCTCGCAGGTCTCGGGGCTTTGGCTCTTGGGGCTGGGTTTTTTCGTGCTGACCTCTCTGGTGCTTTTGGGGTTCGTCTATGCCATCGAATTCGCCCAGGCCCTGCTGCTGCTGGGGTTCCCCATGTCGCTGGTCGGGCTGCTGAGCCTCTCGACCGCGCGGCTCATCCGCATCGAAGGCTCCACCGGCGACGTGTTGCAGCGGCGCTTGATGCGGCACCGGCTTTATACCCAGATCATCGGCATGTTCTCGATCTTCGTGACCGCCCTTTGGGGAATGTATCAAAATCTAAGCATTGGCCCGCTGGCGGGTTGACAGGCCCCCCGTGAGGCCCAATTGAGACCCGATGAACGATCCGCGTAATATCACCCTCTCCGGCGTTCCCGAAGGCTATGATGCCCGCGCCATTCTTGATGAAATCGCCAAGGGCGGCCAGCCGGTGGTCCATGTGGCGCGCGATGACAAACGCATGGCGGCGATGCAGGCCGCTTTGCGGTTTTACGCGCCCGACATGCCGGTCGTCACCTTCCCAAGCTGGGATTGCCTGCCCTATGACCGCGTATCGCCCAACGCCGATATCTCGGCGCAGCGGATGGCGACACTGGCCGCGCTGGTGCATGGGATGCCCCAGCAGTTCGTCCTGCTGACGACGCTGAACGCGGCCAGCCAACGTATCCCCGCACGCGAGACCCTGCGTGACGCGGCCTTTGCAGCGCGCGTGGGCAGCCGGATCGACGAAAAAGCCCTGCGCGCCTTTCTGGTGCGCATGGGCTTTGTGCAAAGCCCCACGGTGATGGAGCCGGGCGACTACGCCGTGCGCGGCGGGATCATCGACATCTACCCGCCCGGCGACCTTGGCCCGGTGCGGCTTGATCTTTTCGGGGACGTGCTGGACGGGGCGCGGCGGTTTGATCCGGCCACGCAGCGCACCACGGAAAAACTTGATCTGGTAGAGCTTGCTCCGGTCAGTGAGGTCATTCTTGACGACGCGGCAATCACCCGTTTCCGGCAGAACTACCGCATCGAATTCGGCGCAGCGGGCACTGATGATCCACTTTATGAGGCGATCAGCGCGGGCCGCAAACATCAAGGCGCGGAACATTGGTTGTCGTTTTTCCACGACAATCTCGAAACGCTCTTTGACTATCTGCCGAAGGCCACGATCACGCTGGACGATCAACTGACGCCCATGCGCCTCGCGCGGTGGGACACGATTGCCGACCAATATGAGACGCGGCAGCTGGCGATGAAGACGCGCTCTAAAATGGACAGCGTCTATAAACCCGCCCCGCCCGAAGGGCTATATCTGACCGACGACGCTTGGAACGAGGCGTTGATTGGGAAACGGGTTATCCAGTTCAACCCATTGCCGCAGCCCACTGGGCCGGGCGTGTTGGACGCAGGTGCGCGGATCGGGCGCAACTTCTCGCCCGAACGACAGCAGGAATCTGTCAGTCTTTTCGGGGCATTGGCTGCGCATATTAAAGCAAAGCTTGAAGTTGGTCCGGTGTTGATCGCCAGCTACTCCGAAGGCGCGCGCGAACGCCTGACTGGGCTCATCGAAGACGAAGGTCTGGCCGAGGCGATCCCGGTGATGGACGCCACCCGCATCGGAAAACGCGGGCTGCATCTGGCGGTCTGGGCGCTGGAACACGGGTTCGAGGCGCCGGGCATGACGGTGATCTCAGAGCAGGACGTGCTGGGGGACCGGTTGATCCGCGCCCCGAAACGCAAACGTCGGGCCGAGAATTTCCTGACCGAAGCCCAAAGCCTCAGCCCCGGCGATTTGGTGGTTCATGTCGACCACGGCATTGGGCGCTATCACGGAATGGAGGTGGTCACCGCCGCAGGTGCTGCCCATGAATGTCTCGTTTTGGAATATGCCGAACAATCAAAGCTTTACCTGCCGGTAGAGAATATCGAATTGCTGTCGCGCTACGGCCATGACGAAGGGCTGCTGGACAAGCTCGGCGGCGGGGCGTGGCAGTCCAAGAAAGCCAAGCTCAAAGAGCGTATCCGCGAGATGGCGGACAAGCTCATCCGCATTGCCGCCGAACGCGCGCTGCGCAAAGCGCCGGTGCTCGACCCGCCGCCGGCCATGTGGGATGCCTTCTCAGCCCGTTTTCCGTATACGGAGACCGACGACCAGCTGCGCGCCATTGCCGATGTGGTGGATGATCTGACCAGCGGCAATCCAATGGACCGTCTGGTTTGCGGCGATGTGGGCTTTGGGAAAACCGAAGTTGCGATGCGCGCGGCCTTTGTCGCGGCGATGTCGGGTGTTCAGGTGGCGGTGATCGCGCCGACGACACTGCTCGCCCGGCAGCACTACAAAAGCTTTGCCGAACGCTTTCGCGGCTTCCCGATCGAAGTGCGCCAACTCAGCCGCTTTGTCTCGGCCAAAGAGGCAGCAGCGACGCGCGATGGGATGGCTAAGGGAACGGTCGATATCGTCATCGGCACCCATGCGCTGCTGGCCAAAGGCATCCGGTTCAAAGACCTCGGCCTGCTGGTGATCGACGAAGAGCAGCATTTCGGCGTGACCCACAAGGAACGGCTGAAGTCCCTGCGCACCGATATCCACGTGCTGACCCTGACCGCCACACCGATTCCCCGCACGTTGCAACTGTCGCTGACGGGCGTGCGCGATCTGTCGATCATCGGCACACCGCCCGTCGACCGCCTCTCAATCCGCACCTATGTGAGCGAGTTCGACGCGGTCACCATCCGCGAGGCGCTGCTGCGTGAGCATTATCGGGGCGGGCAGAGTTTCTATGTCGTTCCGCGATTGAGTGATCTGCGTGAGATCGAAGATTTCCTTCAGGCGCAGCTGCCGGAACTCTCATACGTCGTCGCCCACGGTCAGATGGCACCGGGGGAATTGGATGACCGGATGAACGCCTTTTATGATGGCAAATTCGACATTCTGCTGGCAACGACGATCGTTGAATCCGGCCTCGACATTCCTACGGCCAACACCATGGTCGTGCACCGCGCCGATATGTTCGGCCTTGCGCAACTGTATCAGATCAGGGGCCGCGTGGGCCGCTCGAAAACGCGTGCCTATGCCTATCTGACCACCAAGCCGCGCGCGAAGCTGACGGATACGGCGCAGAAACGTCTGCGGGTGTTGGGTAGCCTTGATACGCTCGGCGCGGGCTTCACCTTGGCCAGCCAAGACCTTGATATTCGCGGGGCGGGCAACCTGCTCGGCGAAGAGCAATCCGGCCAGATGCGCGATGTGGGCTTTGAGCTTTACCAGTCCATGCTGGAAGAGGCGATTGCCAAGATCAAGGCAGGCGAGATGGAGGGCCTCAGCGAGGCCGACGAGCAATGGGCACCGCAGATCAACCTTGGCGTGCCGGTGCTCATTCCTGAGGATTACGTGCCTGACCTCGATGTGCGTCTTGGCCTCTACCGCCGCCTGAGTGAGCTATCGACCAAAGTGGAACTCGAAGGCTTTGCCGCCGAATTGATCGACCGTTTTGGCAAGCTGCCAAAAGAGGTGAACACCCTCATGCTGGTGGTGCGGATCAAGGCGATGTGCAAACGCGCCGGGATTGCCAAGCTCGATGGTGGGCCGAAGGGCGCGACGATCCAGTTCCACAATGACAAATTCGCCTCGCCCGAGGGGCTGGTGCAGTTCATTCAAGACCAGCGTGGGCTGGCCAAGGTCAAGGACAACAAGATCGTCGTGCGCCGGGATTGGAAGACGGATGCCGACAAGATCAAAGGCGCCTTTGCCATTGCTCGCGATTTGGCCGAACATGTGATCGCCAAAGAAAAGACTGCGAAAAAGGCCAAGGCAAAGGGCTAAGCCCCGAAAGGGCGGCGGTTATTCCGCCGCCGCCGGCTGCCGGTTTTCCATCCGCCCCATATAGAGCATCAGAGCGTAAGCTCCGCAGGCCATGAGCAGCATCGCCAGCGCCAGTGGCTTGGTCGTGCCGTCGAACATCAACCCCACGGGCGAGGCGATGAGCGCGGCCAGCACGGTAGAGATTGCCCCCACGACCGAGGCGGCCATGCCCGCGATATGGCCCATCGGCTCCATCGCGATGGCATTGAGGTTGCCCAGCGTCAGCCCCGCTTGGAAAAACAGGCAGGTCTGGAAGAACACAAAGGCGGCAAAGCCGTAAGGGTCGGGCAGGGCGCCGAGGTTCAGGAAATACATGGCCCCTGACAGCAGAATTTGAAAGCCAAAGGCGATGCTCACCAATCGGCGCATGCCATAGCGCACGACCAGCAGCGCATTGATCAGGCTGGCGCTGGCCGCCACGACGGCGATACCGCCGAACCAGAGCGGGAAGCTTTCGCCCCGGCCATAGACGGTGTCATAGATCGGCTGCACCAGCATGATCATCGAAAATAGCATCGCCAAGGCCAGCGATTGCACGAGGATCGACAGGCGCACCGTGCGGTGGCCGACCAACTCGCGCACTGCGTCGATGATCAGCCGCGCGCGCAGGGGGCGACGGTTTTCCGGCGGCAATGTTTCGGGCAGGCGCAGGCCCATCCAGACCACCGAGATGATCGAAAACGCCATGAAAGCGATGAAGATCGCGCGCCAGCCCGCTGTGTGAATGATCCCCGCGCCCAGCATCGGGGCCATTGCTGGCACCAGTGCGAAGACCATCATCACCACCGACATGATTCGCGCCATCTCGCGCCCGGCATAGAGGTCACGAATGATCGCCACGGCCACCACGCGGGGACCAGAAGCGCCGAACCCCTGAAAGATACGGGCCACTAGCATGACTTCCAGTGAGTTGCTCATCCATGCCACGAAGGCCGACACCGAATAAAGTGCTGCGCCGCCAAAGACCACGTTGCGCCGCCCGAATGCATCCGACAACGGCCCGCTAAAGAACGTGCCCAACCCCATGCCCAGCACGAAGGACGTGAGGATCAGCGGGGCGCGGTGGGCGATCTCGGGCGAGAGTTCCGCCGCGATCTCGGGCAGGGCGGGCAGCATCGCATCAATGGAAAAGGCGATGGTGGCGGTCATCATCGCAATAAGCGCAACGAATTCGATCCGCCCCATGGAGAATTTTTGATTTTCGGTGGTCACGAACGCGCGCTCCGGCGATTGTCCCGAACGGCGGATCCATCTGGGCAGGCTTCAGGGAATAACTTGTGGTTGCGCTCTCGATAATTGAGAACGCTTAACTTGGCAATGATTGCCGCCCTGTTTAGCTCTGCTGTTTGGTCAGGTCGGCAATGACCTGCGCCCATAGCTCGGGCGGCTGTGCACCCGGCACCGCATGGGCATTGGCGATGATGAAAGTGGGGACCGAGTTCACCCCCATCTTGCGGCTATGGGCATCGCGGTCGCGAATGTCCTGCGCGTCGACATCGGATTTCAGCAAGCGGGTGACCACGGCGGCGTCCATCTCAATGCTATCGGCGATATCGGCCAGCACTTCGGCATCGCCTATGTCGCGGGCCTCGACGAAATAGGCTTTGAAAAGCGCGGAGACGGCGGCGGTTTGGCGGCCTTCGATCCCGGCCCAATGGATCAGACGGTGCGCGTCCAGCGTGTTGGGCGTGCGCTGCATGGCCTCGAAGTTGATGTTCAGACCGGCCTTTTCGGCATGTTCCACGACCGGTGCATAGGCGCGTACGGCGCCCTCTTTGCCGCCGAACTTGCCTTCTAGATAGGCGCGGCGGTCCATGCCCTCGCGCGGCATCTCGGGGTTCAGCTGGAACGGGTGCCATTCAATTGCGAAAGGATGATTGGGATGGTCCTGCAAGGCGCGGTCCAGATGCGCCTTGCCGATATAGCACCATGGGCAGATCGGGTCTGACATGATATCGAGTTTGATCGCTTCGGCCATGGTACGCCCCATCTATTGCTGCGCAATGGGCATAGCGGGCCGGGGCGGGTATCGCAAGCGGGCAGCGTTGCAAGCGCCTTTGGGCGCGGCTATAGCAGATCCATGACAGACACGCCGCCCCGTTCCATGATCCAGATCGCCCGCGAAAGCGGCGCGAGCGAGACCGCGCCGCCGGTCGACCTTGGTGCGCGGGTGCGCGAGCTGCGCAAGGCGCGCAACTGGACGTTGGAGCAGGCCGCGCGGCAGGCCGGGCTGGCGCGCTCAACCCTTAGCAAGATCGAAAACGGGCTGATGTCGCCCACCTATGACGCGCTGAAAAAGCTCGCCGTGGGGTTGGAGATCACGGTGCCGCAGTTGTTCACCCCGCCTGCGGGGGAAAAGATCACTGGCCGCATGGCCGTGACCCGCGCCGAAGAGGGCGCGGCCAAGGCCACCGGCACCTATGAGCATGTTCTGCTGGCTGACGCCCTGCGTAAGAAACAAATGCTGCCCTACCGCGCCCGCATCCGCGCGCGCCGGATGGAGGAATTCGACGGTTGGGTGCGCCATGACGGCGAGGAATTCCTTTATGTGCTGACCGGCATGGTGCGGCTCTTTACGGAGTTCTACGAACCCGTCGACATGCGCCGGGGCGATAGCGCCTATTACGACGCCACCATGGGGCACAATGTCGTCTCGCTCAGCGATGAGGATGCGACGATCCTCTGGGTGACCTCACTGGTCTGAATTCTCTGCCGGTTTCCACCACCAGACCTCGGGCATGAAGTTCGGCCCGTCGCCGTAGAGCGGGATCGTGTCAGGGTAAGCCATGCGCGCGTCATGGGCGATCAGCCCCTCGTCGAACTGCCAGAACGGAATGACATAGCGCCCGGCGGTCAGGATACGGTCAAGCGCGCGGGTGGCGGCGACGAAATCCGCCGTTTCGCGGGCCTGCAGCATCTGGTTAATCATCGCGTCCACCGCCGGAGAGCGCACGCCCATCAGGTTGCGTGTGCCGGGCAGGTCGGCGGCCTCTGACCCCCAATAGAAACGCTGCTCTGTGCCGGGGCTGAGCGATAGGGCGCGGCGGAAGAAGGTCATGTCGAAGTCATATTCGTTCTGACGCGCCACGAATTGCGCGTCATCAACCGTTTCAATCTGCGCTGTGATCCCGAGCCGCTTTAGCGCCTGCGTGTAAAGCTCTGCAATCGCTAGATTTTCACGGCTGCCCTTCGACAGAAGAATGGTGAATGTCAGCGGCGTGCCATCCGCGCGGCGCATGACGCCGCCTTCGGCCTGATAGCCTGCGGCATTAAGTTGCTGCATCGCGGCACGGATGCCCGAGCGGTTGCGGACAGAGCCATCGGCCACCGGCAGCCGATAGCCATCCACCGTGCCCGGCGGCAGCGTGTCGGCGTAATCGGCCAGCAGGTCAAAGACCCGGCCCGTCGCCGGGCCATCGCGCATGGCAAGGTCGGAGTTTGAGAAATACGAGGTGATCCGGGGCAGGGCACCGCCGGTCAGCGTCTCGTTAATGTACTCGAAGTTAAAGGCCGAGATCAGCGCGTCGCGCACCCGCCAATCGTCAAAGGGCGCGCGGCGTGAATTCATGACAAATCCGGTCATGCCCGAGGGTTTGCTATGCGGAAAGCTCGATTTTACCACCTCGCCCCGGCTGATCGCCGGGAAGTCATATTGCGTGGCCCAAGTCTCGGCGTTGAATTCGCGCACGGCTGAGATTTGGCCAGCTTTAAATGCCTCGAACAACACATTGGCATCGCCGTAGAAGTCGATTTTGACCTCATCGTAATTATGCGTGCCGCGGCGGAAGGGTACATCGGCCCCCCAGTAGTCAGGATTGCGCGTCAGCGTGACATGGCGGCCCGCCTGATAGTCGCTGATGACGTAAGGCCCCGTTCCTAGTGGTATTTCGGTCAAGGGGGAATTAGCGAAGTCCTGCCCCTCCCACTGCGCTTTGCTTAGGATGGGGCGCATCCCGGCGAGCAGGGCAAGCTCACGGTTGTCGCTGTCAAAGGTCATCCGCAGGCTGCGCGGACCGGTCTGTTCGATGCTTTCAATCTGTTGGCGCAGTCCGTGGTAGCGGGGGTGGCCCTCAGTGCCCAGCAGATCGAAAGAAAAGATCACATCCTCGACCGTGACCGGGCTGCCATCGGAAAACTGCGCCTCTTCGCGCAGGGTGAACTCAACCCACGAACGGTCATCGGGCACTTCGATCGTCTCGGCCAGCAGCCCATAAAGCGCAAAGGGTTCGTCCCATGATCGCCCCATCAAAGTCTCATGGGTGAAATGCGGCAGCTGCCAAGGCGCGGTGCCTTTACGGACGAAGGGGTTAAGGCTGTCGAATCCCCCGGTATTGCCCAAAACGATCTCGCCCCCCTTGGGGGCATCGGGATTTACATAAGGCAGGGCGGCAAAATCGGCGGGCAGGGCTGGGTCGCCGTACATGGCGATTCCATGCTGAGGGGCCGCCAAGGCCCCGCCAGAGAGCAGAATCAGTGAAGAAAGGGCCGCAACGCCCCGGCCTGTCGAGAAAAAATCCCAGCTCATTTTTGAAACAATCACGATCTGCCCTTATTTTGTTGGAGTTAATCCATACCCGCGGATTCCCGCCTTATCAAACTTTTAGCTTGGATTGTGACCGTAGTAGGCGTATACAGAGGTCACTGCTCGATAGGTTTCTTGCCTGTATGAAACCTGCCTCAATAACTTACGCCCGCCTTGTGCGGGCGTTTTTTTTGGCCTATTGCGTGCCGCCTCCCTTCCTTGGCGGTTTCGCGCGCAAACCCTTTCCCTTTGCCCTCTCCGCAGTACATGATGCAGTCGCAGCATGAACAAGGAGACGCGCCATGGCTTTCACCATCGACCTGTCCGGCAAGACAGCCGTCATCACCGGATCGAATTCTGGAATCGGACTGGGCATCGCCTGGGAATTGGCGCGGGCCGGGGCCGATATCGTGTTGAACTCTTTTACCGATGACGAGGCGGATCATGCCTTGGCGCAGCAGATCGCCGAGGAATGCAACGTAACGGCCCGGTACATCAAGGCGGATATGTCCAAGGGGGCGGAGTGTCGGCGTTTGATCGCCGAAGCCGGGACCTGTGACATCCTGGTGAACAATGCGGGCATCCAGCATGTGGCTCCGATCCCTGAGTTTCCGGCCGAGAAATGGGATGCGATCATCGCGATTAACCTGTCGTCGGCCTTTCACACCACCGCCGAAGCACTGCCGATGATGCGCAAGGCGGGGTGGGGCCGGGTGATCAACATCGCCTCGGCGCATGGCTTGACGGCCTCGCCCTATAAATCGGCCTATATCGCCGCAAAACATGGGATTGTCGGCCTCAGCAAGACCACGGCGCTGGAAACGGCAAAAGAGCCGATCACCTGCAACGCGATTTGCCCGGGCTATGTGCTGACCCCGATCGTCGAGAAGCAGATCCCCGACACGATGAAGGAATACGACATGAGCCGCGAGGAGGTGATCGAGCAGGTCATGCTCACGCGCCAGCCTTCGCGTGAATTTGCAACCGTTGAGCAGATGGGCGGCACGGCGACGTTTCTGTGCTCTGACGCGGCGGCCCAGATCACCGGTACGACCATCAGCGTTGATGGCGGCTGGACAGCGTTGTAAACGCCGTGGCGGTCAAAAAACGGATTAACCTCGCCCTCCAAGGGGGCGGCGCGCATGGCGCTTTCACTTGGGGGGTGTTGGATCGGCTGTTGCAACAGGACGATCTTGAGATCTGCGGCATCTCCGGCACGTCTGCCGGGGCGCTGAATGGCGCGGCGCTGAAATCGGGCATGATCTCGGGCGGGCGCGAGGGCGCGCGGGAAAACCTTGATTGGCTCTGGACCCAGGTGTCGGGCATTTCCGACCTGCGGCTGTCGCATTGGCTGGCGCCTTTTGGGTTGGATAAACTCAGTCAGGCGATGGAATATTCCCTGCCTATGGCGATCTCAGACTCGCTGACGCGGGTCGTGTCGCCCTATGCCTACGGCCCGTTCTATCGCAATCCGCTCGAAGATGTCGTGGCGCGATTCGACTACGGCAAGGTGGGCGCGCATAAGCCGCCGTTCTTCTTTGTCTGCGCCACGCGGGTGCGCAATGGCAAGATCAGAGTGTTCGAGGGGGATGAGATCGGCCCCGATGCGCTGCTGGCCTCAGCCTGTCTGCCGACGATATTTAAGGCGATTGAGATTGACGACGCCCAGACCGGCCAACGCGAAGCGTTTTGGGATGGCGGTTACACTGGCAACCCGGCGCTGTTTCCGCTGTTCCGCGATGACCTGCCCGAAGACATCGTGGTGGTGAACATCAACCCGCTAGAGCGCGAAGACCTGCCGACAACGCCCCAGCAAATCCAGAACCGGATCAATGAGATCAGCTTTAATTCCAGCCTCTTGCGAGAGATGCGGGCGATTGATTTCGTCCAGCGCCTGATCGCGGATGGCACCCTGCCAGAGGGGCGGATGAAGCGGGTCCACATGCATATGATCGCCGATGACGCGCTAATGGCGCAGCTTTCGGTGGCCACCAAGCTGATGCCGAACCCAGCCGTGATCAGGGCGCTGCATGAGGCGGGTGTGGCGGCGGCGAATCAGTTCTTGACGGACCACTTTGATGATCTGAACCAACGCAGCAGCGTCGATCTACCCGCGATGTTCGGCTGAGTTTTCGGGGTCTGACAGCGCCAGCGCCTCGGGCAGATCGGCACCGGGGCGCGGCGGATAGACCAGTCCGGCAGAGATCACCAGCTTCGCCGCGTCTTCGACACTCATGTCGAGCTCGATCACATCCTCGCGCGGCAGGAAAAGCAAAAAGCCTGAGGTCGGGTTCGGCGTCGTCGGCAGAAAGACCGAGAGCATCTCGCCCCCCGCGTTTGTCCGGGCCAAGACCTCTCCCTTGGCTTCGGTCGAGATAAAGCCAAGCGCCCAAATGCCGCGCCGGGGGTATTCGATCAGGCAGGCGGTCTCAAAGCTCCGCTCGGACTGGGCAAAGATCGTCTCGGAGATCTGTTTGATGCCGGAGTAGATCGTCCGCACCACGGGGGTGCGTTCCACCAGACTTTCGGCAAAACGGATCATCGAACGCCCGATCAGCCCTTTCGCGGCCCAACCGACCATGACGGTGAAGATCAGAAAAATCACCACTCCAAGGCCGCGGACATTGAACTGCATCGACGGGTCAAGGCCAAGGAAATCTTGGAGCAGGCGGTCAGGATGGTAGGCTTTGGGCACCAATGGCAGCACGAAACCGTCGATCCAGCCGACCACGCTCCAGATCAGCCAGATGGTCAGCCCAACGGGCGCAATCACAACCAACCCGGTCAGGAAAGACGCGCGCAGCCTTGCGACAAGGCTGCGCCGGACCTGTGTTGGGTCGGGATCAAAAGGTGTGTTCATCTGCGCCGTTTTCCGAAGAGTTAATCGCAATATAGCTAAGGCGTATGCCCCGGCCCGGCAATGGCTCGACGGTGTTTTTCGCCTTTAACGCGGCAGGTTGACGAGGTTTGCGGCGATCTGGGCCCCCAGCCGGGCATTGTTGCGCACCAATGCGATATTGGCGGTGAGCGAGCGGCCCTCGGTCAGTTCGAAAATACGCTGCAGCAGGAAGGGGGTCACGCCCTTGCCGCTGACACCCTGCGCATCGGCCTCAGATTGGGCTTGCGCGATGATTGGGGCCAGTTCGGCGGCGGGAATTTCCTCATCCGCGGGGATCGGATTGGCCACAAGCTGCCCGCCGGGCAGCCCCATGGCGGCGCGGGTGCGGTGGGCCTTGGCAAGGGCTGCGGCATCGTCAAGACGCAGCGGCGATTGCAGATCGGAGCCTGCGCTCCAGAAGGCGGGGAAGCTGTCTTGACCAACGGTGATAACCGGCACGCCTTGGGTTTCCAGCACTTCCAGCGTTTTCGGCACGTCGAGGATCGCCTTGGCGCCCGCCGCAATCACCGTCACGGGGGTCTGTGCCAGTTCCATCAGATCGGCGGAAATGTCAAAGCTCTCCTCCGCGCCTTTGTGCACGCCGCCGATGCCGCCAGTGGCGAAGACTTCGATGCCCGCGAGGTTGGCGGCGATCATGGTGGCGGCGACTGTGGTGGCGCCTGTGCCGCCCGATGCGATGCAGACGGCCATATCGGCACGCGAAAGTTTCGCCACATTTTTGGCCTGCGCCAGATCGCTAAGCTGGTCATCGTCCAAGCCAATGTGCAACGCGCCCCGGATCACGGCGATGGTGGCAGGGACAGCCCCGGCATCGCGGATGTCCTGCTCAACCTGCCGCGCCACTTCGAGGTTCTGCGGATAGGGCATGCCATGGGTGATGATGGTGCTTTCCAACGCCACGATCGGTGCGCCGCTTTCGCGGGCCTTGGCCACTTCGGCGCTGAAGGTCAGGGGCAGGGCGGAAGGGGCGGTGGTCATATCTTGGTCTCTCCGGAAACGTAAAGGGCGGCAGCGTCGAGTGCGGCCTTGAGGGCGGGTTGCGCGACGGCACCGCCAAGTTCGGCAGCCACATGGGCGGCCATGAATGTGTCGCCTGCGCCCGTCACCCGGGCCACATGGACCGAGGGTGGGGTGAGGGTGATGATATCATCGCCTTGCCCCACGGTGGCGGGGTTGCCGCCGTCTGTCACCACGGCACGGCGCGCCCCGCGGGCCAGCAGGGCGCGGGCGGCGGAGGGGGAATCGTCAAAGCTGGCCTGACACAGCAGCCCGGCTTCTTCGAGGTTTACATAAAGCGTGCCGCGCCCCGCTTTAAGGAAAGGCGTCAGCCGCAGTGCCTTGCCGGGAGAGGCGGGGGCCACGCGCAGATCGGCCTTTGCCAACAGCGGGCTTTGCGCCATCCGGGCGAGCAATTCGACGGTAAGGTTGCCATCCAGCGCCACGGCCCCTTCGTAAGGGGCGGGCAGGCTGCCATCCTCCAGCGGGCGCAGAATTTTATCCCCCGCAGCTTCCAGCGAATGGGCATCGGCAATCGCGGCAATCAACCCGTTCGAGCCTTCGACGGCCATATAGCGGTCAGTCGGCAGATCGTCTGAGCGGTAAACGTGATCGGTGATCAGACCGCGCAGAGCGCAGGCGGCGATCAACTCGTCCCCCTCCGCGTCGCGGCCCACGGCGGAAAGCAGCGCGGGCGTCAACCCAAAGCGCGCCAGCGCCATGCCGATGTTCAACGCCACGCCGCCCGGCAAGCGGGTGATGCGCCCCGGCATGTCAGAGCCTTGGCGCATCGCGTTTTCAGAGCGGCCGATCACGTCCCAAAGGACGGAGCCAATGCACAGGATGTCAGCTGTCTTTGTCATGCGGCGCTTCTAGCCGCCAAATCTGCCCACGTGCAAGCGGCGTTATTGTGGCACCGCAAATGTTAGCGCCGCCCAAAGCGTTTCCCAGACCGGCTGGTCGGGATCGTATCCGGCACCCGTTTGCGCCGCTGCTGCCGGGCGCAGCACCACGGCGTCAAAGAGGTATTCGTGGCCTGCTGTGACTGGAATAACCGCTTCGCCCGCCGCGTCGGTGCGGTGGAGCGAGATGGTCACGCTGTCATCCGGCGCGCGGTCGAATACCTCAACCTGGGCATCGGCGCGGGGTTCATCCTGATAGAAAAGTGCGACCTTCATCTGACCGTCAAAATCCGCGTCATAGGGATTCGTCAGGGCGACAAATTCGGTGGTCATGCCGGTGGGGGCGTCGTCTCCAACGCCTGTACCTGTGGCGATCAGGGTTTTGACGTGGCGTGTATAGCTCTCCACGACTTTTTCCTGCGACCAGCCGTTGGCGCTGTGATCGGCTTCGGCTTTTGGGAAATCTTTGTGTTCCGCAAATGAGAGGAACTTCTCCCATTCCTCATAGATCACCTTTGAGGGGGTGGTTTCGGCCAGTACAACGACCAGACCATCCCGGCCCGGTGCGGGGACCTGCAGTGCCGGGTTGTCGCCCGCACGGGGAGAGAGATTATAGGCCTGTCCCTCTACCACGATCTCAAAACGATTGAGCCGGTTGGGGAGGTAGGGAAAGGTCGATCCGACAAACTCTTCGCCATTGCGAAAATGCGCTGCGATCTTTTCACCGCTTGCCACTTGATAGTTCAGCGGCGACAGCCAGTATTCATGGGCAACAGCAGGTAATGCCGGTAAGATACTGAAAATAATAGCGGACAACTGGGACAGTTTCATGAAGCGAACTTTCATTTTGTTAAGAACCAAGCTGGCATTGCTTGGGCTAATGTCAAGCGCGTTGGTATTTTCCATAGGCGCTGCGGTACAGGCGCATGAGGTCAAACCGACAATCGCGGACCTGACCGTCGCCGAAGGGCGCGCGGTGCTGGCGCTTGAGATTAACCTCGAGGCTCTGCTGGCGGGGATCGACCTCGACACTGTCGAAGACACCGACAATTCCGAGAATGCAGGCGATTACGATGCGCTGCGAAGCCTGCCCGCCGCGCGTATCGCGGCCCGTGCGCCCGAGCTTTTGCCGAACTGGAACAGCCTGCCATTGCTCAGCGTGAATGGCGCGGCCGTGCCTTTGGAAAGTGTGATGATCGAGGTGCCCGAGGGGATCGACGCCGAACTGCCGCGCGACAGTCTTTGGCGGCTGGAGGCGGCAGTGCCTGCAGGAGCCGAGCAGGTGCAGGTGACCTGGCCTGATGGCGCGGGCGCATTGGTGCTGCGCCAGCAGGGGGTGGAAGACCCCTATACCGGCTATCTGGCGGGCGGCGAGAAAAGCCCCGAGATCGCGCTCTCGGGCGGCGATGCGCAAAGCGGTTGGCAAGCCTTCGTCAGCTATATCCCGGTCGGTTTCGACCACATCCTGCCCAAAGGGTTGGATCATATCCTTTTCGTTTTGGGCCTGTTCTTCCTGTCGACCCGCCTGCGCCCTTTGATCTGGCAGGTTACCGCCTTCACGCTGGCCCACACGGTCACGCTTGCGCTTGGTGCTCTGGGCTGGGTCAACGTGCCCGGTGCCATTGTCGAGCCGCTGATCGCCGCGTCGATCACTTATGTCGCGGTCGAGAATATCTTTCATTCGGCGCTGAACCGTTGGCGGCCCTTGGTGATCTTTGGCTTCGGCCTGCTGCACGGGCTCGGCTTTGCCTCGGTGCTGGGGGACTTTGGCCTGCCAGCAGGGCAATTCGTCCCGGCGCTTATTGGCTTTAATATCGGGGTGGAACTGGGCCAGCTTGCGGTGATCGCCATCGCCTTCGTGCTGGTCGGCTGGGCGATGAAGCGCGATTGGTATCGCCGGGCCATCGCGGTGCCCGCCTCCTGCGTCATCGCGGCGGTCGGGGCCTATTGGTTCATCGAACGGGTATTTCTGTAAGCGCGCGGGCAGCCCTTAACCGGGCTGCCCCAAGGGCCGCTTAGCCCTGCATGGCGGCGATCAGGGTGGCGAGTTCGGCCACCGGATCGTCCTTGTCCCAAATCTCGGTCCCGATGCCGAAAAAGTCGGTCCGGGGGGCAAGGGCGCGGATCATATTGATGTCCAGCGCGCCCTCGGCGACGACGGGCACTTCGATCACTTCGGACCACCATTGAAACAATTCGGCCTCGGCAAAGCTTCCGTCGCCAAGCGTGCTGGCTTGGGTGGGGCCAAAGCTGACGTAATCGGCCCCGGCTTCGCCAGCGGCCATCCCCTCGTGCCGCGATGTGCCGCAGAAGGAACCGACGATCGCATCTTCGCCCAGTTCTTTGCGGGCATGGCGCACGGTGCGCGCGGCATCGCTGAGGTGTACCCCGTCAAGGCCGAGCTTTTCGACCATCAGCAGGTGATCCGAGATCACCAAGGCCACATCGCGCGCATGGGTCACCTCGCGCAGCGCGTCACCGGCGCGCGACAGACGGTCTTCGTCGCGGGTTGATAGCGCCATCCGCACACAGGCGACCGGATGCGCGTCCAGCACGGCGGCCAGTTGCGCGGGGAATTGGCTCAGCTCAACTTCGGGTGGGGTGATAAGGTAAATCTGCGGCTGTTCTGGCGCGTCCATGGTCCTATCCTTAATCGGGTCCGGGGCCTTAATCGGGTCTGGGGCCCTGCTCGGGTCTGGAGGTCTGACTAGCGCAAGGCGCTGCAAAAGAAAACGGATATGCGTCTGTGGCGCGGGCTTTCTTGCGGTGGTGCGGCGCAGGGGCTATGAGGCGCGCATGACCCAGACAACATCCTCCTCCGTCCAGCCTGCGCCGATCCCGGCCATCGTGCTTGTCCGCCCACAGATGGGCGAGAACATCGGCGCCGCGGCGCGCGCGATGTGGAACTTTGGCCTAGATCACATGCGCGTCGTGGCCCCGCGCGACGGTTGGCCCAGCCAATCTGCCGTGGCCATGGCCTCGGGCGCGGGGCGGCTGTTGGATGAGGCGCAGCATTGCGACGATCTGCCGGGCGCGCTCAGCGATTGCGATTTCACCTTTGCCACCACCGCGCGCGGCCGCGACCTGACCAAGCCGGTCTACAGCCCCGAAGCGGCGATGCGGCTGGCCGCGGAAAAGATCGCGGCGGGCCAACGGGTTGCGGTGCTTTTCGGCCCAGAGCGGGCCGGGCTTGAGAACGAGGATATCGCGCAGGCAAACGCCATCGTCTCGGTCCCGGTGAACCCGAAATTCGCCTCGCTCAACCTCGCGCAATGTGTGCTTTTGATGTCCTATGAATGGATGCGCGCACAGGGTGAAGTGACGCATGAGGTGACCGAGATGGCGGGCACCGACTGGGCCAAAGGAGCCGAGGTCGACCATCTGGCGCGGCATTACGAGGAACGGTTGGAAGAGGCGGGTTTCTTCTACCCCGAGCACAAAACGGCGTCGATGAAGCTGAACCTGCGCAACATGTGGTCGCGGATGCCGCTGACCCGAGCGGATGTTCAGATGCTGCATGGGATCCTGCGGCAAATGGTCCGCTGGAAAGAGAAGGGCTGAGGGAAGACTGAGGGCCAGCGGCTGCCCGTGGGGTGGCGATGCGTTGGGTTGTTCATGCCACTTTATCGTGCAGCGTCAACGCTTTGTCGCGAAGGCGCACCCAGCCTCACCAAATCGCCTCCCCGTGGGGCGGACAGGCGATGGCGCGGCGCCTGCGGCTTGGCTCCGGGCTGGGCTGCCTCTGCACCGTTTCGAACATAACTCACCCCGCTAGACCTTTCCCCGCCCATGGCATACCACTGCATCCAAACGGAAAATGAGGCGCGCCATGGCGGAAAAACGCAAACTTTTCGAAGAGGTCGGCACCGACCAACCCAGCCGTGCCCCGGTGCAAACCGGCGGCATCGACAAGGGCCGTGGCGGCGCACGCGGCCCGATCCGGATTTGGCTGATGATCCTCTTCGCGCTGGTCTTTGTCATGATCGCCGTGGGCGGGCTGACGCGGTTGACCGACTCTGGGCTTAGCATCACCGAATGGCGCCCCGTAACCGGTGCCCTGCCACCGATGACTGAGGCCGATTGGCAGTCTGAGTTCGATAAATACAAGCAGATCGACGAGTTTCAGGTCCAGAACTCTTGGATGGAACTCTCCGATTTCAAAAGTATTTACTGGTGGGAATGGGGGCATCGGCAACTTGGCCGGGTGATTGGCCTCGTCTGGGTTCTGGGCTTTCTCTACTTCCTGCTTCGGCGCCAAATTCCTGTGGGCTGGAACAAGCGCCTGCTTTTCATCGGCGCATTGGGCGGCGCGCAGGGGGCGATTGGCTGGTGGATGGTCGCTTCAGGCGTGACCAGCGGGCAGGGGGTGACGGATGTGGCCTCTTACCGTTTGGCGACCCATCTTGGCCTCGCCTTTGTCATCCTCGGTTTTATCACATGGTATGTGCTGTTGCTGGGCCGCAGCGAACGCGACCTGATTCAGGCCCGCCGCGCCAAGGAGGCCAAGCAGTTCGGCATGGCCACCGGCTTGTTGCATTTCGCAGCGTTGCAGATCCTGCTGGGTGCCTTGGTTGCGGGCATTGATGCAGGGCGCTATTTCGTCGATTGGCCGCTGATGCAGGGGCAGTTCTTCCCGGCAGAGGCTTTCGATATCACGCCCACATGGCGCAACTTCTTTGAAAATCCCGGGCTGGTGCAATTCATGCACCGGATGGCGGGCTATCTGCTCTTTGCATTCGGCGTGGTCGTCTGGCTGCGCGGTCGCCGTTCGGCCCATGCGCGGTCGCGCTTTGCGTTTAATGCGGTGATGGCGGCGCTGGCCTTGCAGGTGGTTCTGGGCATCACCACGGTGCTTTATGCCGCTCCGGTGCATCTGGCGCTGGCGCATCAGGCGTTGGCCGTTCTGCTCTGGGTGTTGATCCTGCGGGCGCGTTTCCTTGCGGCCTATCCCGTCGCCACATCGCTGAGAGGCTGAGACATGACTGCATATGACGAATTGATGGCCTTTCAGCGCGAAACAGAAGCGTTGGCGCAGGTCGCGGGGCGGCTCGGCTGGGACCAAGAAACGGTCATGCCCCGCGGCGCCGCGCCCCAGCGGGGCGAGGAGATGGCGGCGATGGAAAGCGTGCTGCACGCCCGCCGCATCGACCCGCGTATCGCCGATTGGTTGGGCCGTATCGAAACGGCGGGTCTGGACGCGGTGGGGCAGGCCAATCTGCGCCACATCAAACGCGATTTTGACCGTGCGA